>OBLU010000691.1_pt1 | contig 31628 bp, 25 predicted proteins | sample 1518681 | NCBI WGS metagenome assembly OBLU01 (sample SAMEA3539304, study PRJEB22396) | soil metagenome | biome: tundra; feature: field; material: soil | place: USA | collected 2010-05 | depth 0.15 m
GCCGAGACTTCACATACCTGTTGCGCTCCACGTCGCGGCGAATGGGGCTTCTCTGAGGCGAAGATTCGCTGTTACCCAGCAACCGCCAGGGGCTCGAGCGTCACCGAATAGCCCATCTTGTGGAGCTGGTCGAGCGCACGGTGCTTTGCCTTGTCGGGGTTGAGCCGGGTGAAGTAGTCGCCTCCAGGATCGCCGTAGGCGGTGCCGTTGGTGATCATGTGCCAGATGGCGACCAGCATGGCGTGCTCCAAGGCGACGATGGCCTTGATCGGACCCCGTCGTGAGGCGATGCGCCGGAACTTCGCAGCCAGGTAGGTGTCCTTGCTGCGAGACGCCGACATGGCGGCGATACCCAGGGCTCCTTTCAGATAGGGATTGCCCGGTCGGGTCCGGGTGGACTTGATCCGACCGGCGGACTCGTTGGATCCCGGGCAGGTCCCGGCCCACGAGGCCAGGTGCCCAGCGGTCGGGAACCGGCTCATGTCGCCACCAGTCTCGGCGATGATCACGTCGGCAACCAGGGTGGAGATCCCTGGGATGGTGACGAGCAGGTCCCTCACGTGACGAAAGGGCTCCACCACCACCTCGATCCGTGCGGTCAGCTCGTCGATGGCCAGCGTGTGGTTGTCGATCAGGTCCAGATGGATCTGAGCCAGGAACCCGTGGTGCTCGCTGAACCGGCCGGTGAGGGCTTCGGTGAGCTCGGGGATTTTGGACCGCAGTCGTCGTTTGGCCAGATTGGCCAGGATCACCGGGTCCCGTTGGCCGTCGATCAGGGCTTCGAGCATGGCCCGGCCCGACACCCCGCTGATGTCGGTGGCGACCGACGACAGCTTGATGCCGGCGTCCTCCAGGAGCTTCTCCAGTCGCTGGATCTCCTTGGCCCGGGCTCGCACGAGGGTGGTGCGGGTGCGGGTCAGATCCCGGAGTTGGCGGATCGGCTCGGGCGGGACGAACGAGTCCCGGACCAGCCCGTGGGCACCCAGCTGGGCCAACCACGCCGCATCGGAGACGTCGGTCTTGCGACCCGGCAAGTTCTTCACGTGGCGGGCATTGACCAACATCACCTCGAAGGGACCGTCCTCCAAGAGGTAGTAGAAGGGTTTCCAGTAGTCGCTGGTGGCCTCCATGACGACCAGGGTCACTTGCTCGGCGATCAAGTGATCCCGCAGGGCGAGCACCTGATTGGTGACCGCTCCCCACGTCGTCACCACCGATTTCGCCTTGGCTCGGCCCGAACCGGCAATCCGGACACAGACCTTGGCGTCCCGTTTTGAGATATCGACCCCGGCACACCGGGGATGCACCACATCCATCGCAGTCTCCTTCCTCGACATGAGGACCATGGGTTGGGTGCTCATCCCGGGGAGGGCAGGGAAAATCAGAAGTCTGAGGCTCGTGCTCAAAAGGCAACAGTCCACGGTTCCCGTGGGAGCCCTCCACCACCATGCTGTCTTACAGGCTCACCGGCACTACAGAGGAATCGGTGTCGTACCGGGACGAGCCCGCCAATTGTGCCGAAGAACCGGGAACGGCGCTACTGGCGCCCGCCACCGCGACGGTCGATCGCGTCACATCATCTTCGCTCGCCCCGGCGAGCCCGCCCAGGGCTCTACGTTGCTGTCTTGCAAGATGCCACCCTGTGTGTCGGTCATGTTCCGAATTGAGGTGGTCGGGACGAATCCAATTCGCCGCGACGTGGAATAAACCAAGAGTGCCGGCCATCCCGGTGATGACAACTCCGACCATACAGAAACCATCGGCCGCCGTTGGGCCCGACTCCAGATCTGATCAGATCAGATCAGCGCATGACCCGGCGTATGCCGGGCCCAGTGGCCAGGTCGGCCGGAACCATATCGATGAAGGTCGGGACCGGAACCGCTTCGAGCTCCTCGTGACCGTCCCCTGGGCGTGCCTCGGTGGGTACCGTCGAAAACTCGCCGCTGGCGGACCGATGGACCACATTGGGAGGCTTTCGCTTTCCGATGCCCTCTGCCCCAGCCATCTCTTCGCAGATCTTGACGGTCAGGAAGTAGGTGATGACCGGTATCACCGGCACCGCAATCCGGAAGAACCACAACACAGAGTTCAGTCGGATCTGGAAGAAGTTGGCCAACACGTCGGTGGACGATGCGGAGAAGACCATGAACATCAGCATCAGCATCATGGCGCCGGCGCCGGTCCGCTTCGGACGATCTCGAGGCCGATCGAGAAGGTTGTGATAGGCGAGGTCCCTGGTATGCCTCGCCTCGATGAACGGCCAGGCGAAGAAGATATTGAAGATGATGCCGGGGAAGATCACCGCGGGAAGCAGTACCTCCAATGGGATGGTGTGGCCCCAGCCGACGAACTCCCAACTCGGCATGATTCGCAGGGCTCCATCGAGCCAACCCATGTACCAGTCGGGTTGGACGGCGTAGGAGATCTGGAACGGCTCGTACTGCCCGAACTGCCAGATCGGGTTGATCTGGGCGAATCCGGCCAATATGAAGGTGACCGCTGTCGTCATGAAGAGAAAGCCGGTGGTCTTGGCCATGAACGTCGGGAACATCGGCGACCCGACCACGTTGTGCTCGGTCTTCCCTCTGCCCTTGAACTGGGTGTGCTTCTGTTTGACCAGGAGGCCAAGATGGGCAGCCAGGAGCCCGATGATGAGCGCCGGGACGATGAGGACGTGGAGGAGGAAGAACCTGGGAATGATGATCCCATTGCCTGGATAGTTGCCTCCAAATAGGAAGAAGCCCAGGTAGGAGCCGACCAATGGTATCGACTCGATGATCGAATAGGTGATCCGGATACCGGTACCGGATACCAGGTCGTCGGGGAGGGAGTAGCCCAGGAACCCATTGACGATGCCCAGCAACAGCATGGACACGCCCACGATCCAGTTGAGCTCGCGGGGCTTGCGGAACGCACCGGTGAAGAACACCCGAGCCATATGCACAGCGATCGCGCCCAAAAAGATGTCGGCGGCCCAATGGTGGGCCTGGCGCATCAACAGGCCGGACTTCACGTCGAAGGAAAGCCCGACCGACGAGGCATAGGCCTCGGACACCTTTTGGCCTTGGAGCGGGAGATAGCTGCCGTGATAGACGATCTCGTGGGCGGAGGGAATGTAGTACAGCGACACGAACACACCGGTTCCCAACAGCACCAAAAACGAATACAGGGCGATTTCCCCCAACATGAAAGACCAGTGGTCGGGGAAGATCTTGTCGAGGAATGTCCGGCCGCCTTTGGCGATACCCAGGCGGTCGTCAACCCATCGGAGCGAGCTGTCGATCATGGACGCTCCCAAAAACCGGGGCCGACGGCCTGTTGGTATCCGCTCTGGGACTGCAGATTGCCAAACGCGTCAACCTTCAGAGGCAACTGCGGCAACGGTCGGGGCGCGGGGCCGAACTCGGGCACGCATCCCGAGGCAACATTGAAGATCGACTGATGACAGGGGCAGACCAACTGTTGAGTCAGTTCCTGGTACAGACCGACTGGGCACCCGAGGTGCGTGCACATCTTTGAATACGCCACGTACCCCTGCACGCCCCAATCAGTTCGCCCCGGCGATTCGAGTTGAAACGGGGGGTCGTTGGGACCGATCTGGGCCAGGCGGATGAGGATCGTCTGATCCGGGGAGGATCCTTCGTAGCCCTTGGGGAACACCGTCAATACGCCACCAACACCGAGGTCGGCCACCTTGACGATCCGACCGTCGGCCGTCACCAACTGCGAATTCTTCTTCCAGTTCGTAGCGAAGAGGGAGGTGTCGGTATTGGTGGCCTGACGGGAGGTGGCCGGTTTCGGACCCAGCGATCGTATGAGCGGAAAGGCAATCACCACACCCATGGCGGTGGAGCCCAGAGCGAACAATCCACCGAGCACCTTGCGGCGCTGGACCACCATGCCACCTCGCTCGACGATGGCGGCGGTCATCGCATCTCGCTCAGCCTCGGTGGAGTGGAATTCGTGCCGCTCCTCGACGAACGGCCCCTGAGCCATCAGGTACTTACCCCAGGCAATGACACCGGCGCCCAGGGCCAGCATGCCGCCACCGAGGGTGGCCGCTTCCCACTGGGTCTGATCGCTTAGCCAATAGGTGATGCCAAAGCCGATGAAACCGAGGAAGCCGATGACCATGGTCGCGGCAGCAAAGGCCTCGGCCCGGCCCGGATGCTTGGCGTAGGGCTGCAGGTGAGGGTCCTCCACGGAAACAGTCGTCAGTGGAGGTACCTGGTGCGACTCGTCGCTCACGAACGCTCTCCAATCCAGAAACAGACCAGCATCAACAGGCCGACCCCAATGAGCAAACCGACAAACCCTTCACCCACCGGACCGACTCCGCCAAGACCGAATCCGCCCCGATCGTCCGGTTGCTGGATGACCCCGTGTACGTAGGCGGCGATGTCATGAGCTTCGGTGGGGGTGAGGTTGCCTTCGCTGAACCGGGGCATGTTGCCCGGGCCCGACCGGATGGCCTCGATGATCTGGGTAGGAGTGGCCAGGTGGAGGCTCGGGGCGTAGGCGCCTCCGGCCAAGGCGTCACCGGCGCCGGTGATGGTGTGGCATGCCGCGCAGTTCAGGGTATACAGGCTGCCGCCGGACTCGAGATTGGCGGCACTCAGGTTGACGATCGGGATCGGCACCCCGGTTCCGGGTCTTTTCGACTGCACAAAGGCGGCGATCTGGAGGGTCTCCGTCCGATTGAAGCGGGGTGGCTTCTCGGTGGCCTGAACGCTGGAGTCGGCCAAAGGCATGCGGCCGGTGGACACCCAGAAGTCCACTGTCCCTGCACCCAACCCCTGCAAGTTCGGGGCCCGTGAGCTGCCGGAGGCATCTGCACCGTGACACGAGGCGCAACTGGCGTCAAAGATGGCCTGGCCGGGCGCGATGAACGTTTCGGGGAGATTGATGTTGGCAGTGCCGTAGCCGGATGGAGCCGACGATGTTGGCGATGTCGTCGGTGTGGGGTAGGTGTAGCCACCGCCGGCGGACGCCAAAGTAGTTGGAGTGGTCGAATCAGCCTGTGCCGCCGACGGCGAGAACGCCATCAACCCGAAGATACCGACGCTGGCCAGTAGCGCAGCCGGTATGGCATATCGACCCCTGAACATTCCACGCATTCCGCTAGGCACCTATTTGAGGAGGAAGAGACAGACGAAGAGGCCGACCCAGACGATGTCGACGAAGTGCCAGTAGTAACTGACCCCCTGGAACACCGCCGTCTCGCCCGGGTCACCCTTGGGACCCTTCAGGCGACCGAGGAGGAAGATCATGGCCACCAGGCCCAGGGTCACATGGAGCCCGTGGAGGCCACTCATGATGTAGAAGAGCGAGGCGAAGGCGGTGTGTGTCGGGTTGGTAGCGGCGTCATGCGAGAGGGTGATCCACTCATAGAACTGGTTGGCCACAAACAGGGTCCCCATGATCAGAGTGACCACGATGAACTTCTTGGCGCTCCGCCGATTGCCCCGCTCTTGGTCCCAGACCGCCTTCTGCATGGTGAAGCTCGACGCCACCAGAACGACCGTGAAGATCCCGGCTTGGATCGTGTCGAGCTTGGCCCCGGCCGGCGGCCACACCGAGGCATGGGCCCGGATGGTGAAGAACGCCGCGAACAGGCCACTGAAGAACATCACTTCTGAGCCGAGCCAGATCATGACCCCGATGGCCAACATCGGTGGCCGATCGGGACGGTGGCGTTGGCGTGGATTGGTCGCCGGCTCGATGGCGAGGGCCTGAGTCACGGCGTATTTCTAGTCGATGGCAGGCGCCAAAGGCCAACCAGCCCATTTCACCTAGCCGGGCACGGTTCAGGCACGGTCCGGTTACGGCCCCGTGTCGATTATGTGTCAGCTGGTGCTGGTCAACGGCGCAGGTAGAGGGGCCCGGTGGATCACCACCAACTTCTGGGTCGGACGGGTCAGGGCCACATACAAGGTGCGCAGGCCCCTGGCCGTCTCTCCGGCGATGATGCCCGGCTCGACCACCACCACCGAGTCGAACTCGAGACCGTTCACGGCGTCGGCGGCCAGCAGCACCAGGGGCTCAGAGAGACCGCCTTTCCGCATGTTCTGTGGGTCGACTGTCGGGAAACCAACATCTACCAGCGCCGAGGCCAAGGCCGGAATCAAAACTTCGGGAGCAATGACCGCCGCCCGTCCGGGAGCTATTGACGCCACCTCGGCGGCGGCTTCTGTGGCCACCCGCTCGGCCAACATGAGCTCGGTCACGCCACTGGTGGTTCCGTCGGGTCCGACGACCGGGACCATCCGGGGCGGCTTCCCCGTTCGACGCACGGGCCGGGGCGGCTGCAGCCCGGGCGCGGCGACAGCCAGCACCTGGGAGGCGACCTCGAGCACTTCCGCCGGGGTTCGGTAGCTGACCGTCAACTCGACCATCCGGGCCTGACGGCGGCTGGGGAGGTGCTCGGTGATATCCGTCCAGTGGCGCGGAGCCCACGGCGCGGTGGCCTGGGCGATGTCGCCCACGACAGTCATCGAGCCCGACAAGGATCGTCGGGCGACCATACGCAACTGCATCGGCGACAGATCCTGTACTTCGTCCACCACGATGTGGCCGTAGCTATGGCCACTGTCATCCACCGAGCCGTTGCGGGGACCGAGCAGATGCCGGGCCTCATCGACCAGCGCGGCATCGGCGGCCGTCCAGGTCACAGCCCCGAAGGAGGCAGAGCGGGGACGCCGAAGCAGCGCCTGTTCTTCGGCGGACAGGATGTTCTTCCCTGCCGCCGCCACCAGGGGTGGGGCCCCGAACAAATCATGGAGCAACTCGTTGGGTGAGAGCCGAGGCCAGATCCGGTCGAGTGCCGCCACGAACTCCGGGACGCGGTGGACCTTGCGCGAGAAGTCATCGAGGTCGAATTCGTCCTCGGACAGCTCGGAGGGATCTTCATAACCGGGAAACGCCATGATCGCCGCCGAGGTGCCTGCCCCCAATGTCTGTTGGGTTTGGCGGGCGCGATCGGCCAACATCTGCACCAGGGCCCGTGACACCAGGCGCCGCCGCGCATTGTGGGTTCCCGGCCGCCGGCGGGCCATGGTGACCACTTCCCTGGTGTCGGCGACGGACAGTCGGAGCAACAGAGCGCCGTAGGGAATGGTGAGGTCGGCCGCCAGTGGTCGTTGTCGGGTCCGAACCGCTCTCCTTACGACCCTGGCCATTCGGGCGTCTCCCTTCAAGAGAGCCACCGCGGTGGGTTCGTTGCCTCTGACCCGAATCTCAGGGACCAGGCCCGAGATGGTGGAAAGCGTCACTCCCGTCTCCCCCAGAGATGGAAGCACCTGTTCGATGTAGCGGAGGAACAGAGGATTGGGCCCAACGACCAGCACCCCCTGTCGCTCCAACGGAAACCGGTGGGTGTAGAGGAGATAGGCCGCCCGGTGGAGGGCCACGGCTGTCTTCCCGGTGCCGGGACCACCCTGGACGACCATCACCCCTGACAGGGGTGAGCGGATGATTTCGTCCTGTTCGCGCTGGATGGTGGAGACGATGTCCGTCATTTGACCAGAGCGGGCCCGGTCGAGCGCGGCCAGCAGGGCGGCGGGCCCTCCGATCGGGACATCACCCAAAATCAACTCGCCTACGTTTTCGTCGGAAGAGCCCAAGTTTGGTATCGACGGCTCTCCGTTCAGCCCCCCGATCGAGAACCGTTCGTCTTCGACACCGACCACCCGACGGCCGTCGAGAGCCAGGTGCCGACGAAGGACCAGACCTTGTGGATCGCGCCCGGTGGCCCGGTAGAAGGGCTCGGCGACCGGGGCGCGCCAGTCCACCACCAGAGGATCGAGGTCGGCGCTGTGGATCGCCAACCGCCCAATGTGGAACACCTCGGTGTCCCCTGCCCCGTTGTGTGCCGGTCCGGGAGAGATGGTCCCGCTGCCGTTCCCATCGGCAGGGCCGGCAGCCGTTGACCCGCGGCCAGAGCCACTGCCGCCTCCACTGCCGCCTCCACTGCCGCCTCCACTGCCGCCTCCACTGCCGCCTCCGTTGCCGCCTCCGTTGGCCATCCCCGCATCGCCTGACCCGTCCGGCAGGACCCGGTCGATCCGCCCGAAGGTGAGCGCCTGATCACCGATGTCAAGTTGTTCCAGTCGGGCCATGCTGGTGCGGACAATCACGTCCCGCTCAGTCCGGGACTGGAAGGTTCCACCCTTCCCCAGGTCGAGAACCCCTCCAAGCATGGATGTGGCGTCATCCCGCATGGCGTCGAGACGCGCGTAGGCCATGTCGACGAACTCTTGTTCGGCGTGTAGCTCGCGTTCGACCCCCACCGGCGCCTCCGTTCTACCCTCCCCGTCCGGCTCAGGGGAACCCTTGATTGTATGCGCCCGTTCCAACCGGCGCGACCGGCAACGCCTCCATCAGGGTCGGACAGGCCCGGAACCTAGACTTGCGACCATGGCGTCAACCGGCAACACCTCCAAAGTTGCAGGTCGCACCGACCCGGCCGCATTCCTTCAGACAATTCCAAATGTCCGTCCGGCCACCGCCGGGAACCTGCTCGGATTGGGCATCAACCAGCCGCACAACCTCATCGGCCTGGATGGCGACCAGCCCTATGGAGAGCTGTGCCGGCTCGACGGCCTACGCCATGACCCGTGCGTCCGGGACGTGTTCGCCGCACGTGACGCCGCACGTGCCAAGCCCGACTCGTCGGCACCGTAGGCTCGGCGGTAGCGTCCGATGGTGCCTCCACCTCGTTCCGGCCGCCATGACGGCTCGGCGTTCATCCGGGCGTGTCGGAGCCAGAGCGTCCCCCACGTACCCGTATGGTTCATGCGTCAGGCCGGTCGTTCGCTTCCCGAGTATCGGGCAGAGCGGGGCGCGGGCAGCATCCTCGATGCCATTGCCCAACCCGAACTGGTAGCCAAGCTGACCCGGCAGCCGGTCACCCGCTACGGCACCGATGCCGCCATCTTCTTCTCCGACATCGTGGTTCCCGCCGCCGCCATCGGGTTCGGCGTCGACGTGGTCCCAGGTGTCGGCCCGGTGGTGTCCCGACCGTTCACCTCCAAAGACGACCTGCAACGGATTCGACCGCTCGAACCCGAGATCGATACGCCGTACGTCATCGAGGCCGTCCGCATCCTGGCCGAAGAGCTGCCGGTTCCGCTGATCGGTTTCGCCGGCGGTCCCTTTACGGTGGCCAGCTATCTGGTGGAGGGCGGGCCCTCCCGCAACTTCACCCGGGTCAAGGCGCTCATGCATGGGGAGCCGGGGATCTGGCACACACTGATCGACCGGTTGACCGACCTGGCCCTGGCCTCATTGCGTTCGCAACTCGATGCCGGGGCGGATGCCGTTCAGGTCTTCGACAGCTGGGCTGGGATCCTCACTCCTCGCCACTATGAGGAGTTGGTACTGCCCTCCACCCGTCGGCTCTTCGCCGAGTTGGCGGTCTCCCATCCCGGAACCCCGACCATCCTTTTCGGGGTGGGAACAGGAGAGCTCCTCCCCCTCATGGCCACCGCCGGCAGCAGCGTGGTGGGCGTGGACTGGCGGGTGCCACTCGACGATGCCCGTCGTCGGGTCGGGCCCGGCATCGCGCTCCAGGGAAACCTCGATCCGGCCCTCTGTCTGTCCACCTGGGCGGTGGCCGAAGCAGAAACCCGGGAGGTACTGCTTCGGGCCGGAACCACACCCGGGTACATCTTCAACCTGGGCCATGGCGTGTTGCCCGAAACCGACCCGGCCATCCTCGAAGAGGTGGTCAGGCTGGTCCATGCCGAAGGCCTCGCTGGGGTGGGAACGCCGACATGAACCCGTCTCAGTCGTCCGGACCGCCGGAAGGGGAAGCCCCACTCACCGGCGTGCTGGTCATGGCCCACGGCACCCCCGGCACGCCCGAGGAGATCGAACCCTTCTACACCTCTATCCGAAGAGGCCGGCACCCGACCCCCGAGCTCCTCGCCGATCTCGTGAAGCGCTATGACTCCCTGGGCGGAATATCGCCGTTGGCCCACCGCACCCAACGCCAGGTGGATGGATTGGCCGTCGCTCTCGAAGCGATGGCCCCCGGTGAGTACGTCGTCGGCTACGGCGCCAAGCACACCTCACCCCGCATCGAGGACGGCATAGAGGCCCTTGCTGCCGCTCACGTGGAACAGATCATCGGAGTCGTCCTCACTCCGCACCAGTCGACCCTCGGCTCCGGCGAGTACCTGCGCCGGGCGGGCGAAGCGGCGGCGGCTACCACCCCTCCCTCGCGGTTCGTGGGCATTCCGTCGTGGCACCGGGCACCGGGCCTCGCTGGTCTGTTGGCCTCCAGGACCAGCGCCGTCCTGGCCGCACTGACACCGTCCCAGCGCCAGAAGACGTCGGTCTTCTTCACCGCCCACAGCCTCCCGACCAGAGTGATCGCCGAAGGCGACCCGTACCCCGATCAAGTCCACGAGTCAGCCACCGACATCGCCTGCCTCCTCGGTCTCGACGTCATCGACGATCTCGATTGGGGAGTGGCGTGGCAGAGTGCAGGACGAACGGCGGATCCTTGGATCGGTCCCGACCTCCTGGCCGAAATCCGACGGGTGGCCGCCGACGGGACCACGTCGGTGGTGGTCTGTCCGGTGGGGTTCGTCTCCGACCATCTCGAAGTCCTCTTCGATCTCGACATCGAGGCCGCCGGTGTGGCCCGCTCGTTGGGGGTGAAGTTCGCCCGCACGCCTTCGCTCAACGATGACTCCGGGTTCCTCGACATCCTCGCCAACGTGATCCGCGCCGCTCCCGCGTCGACACCCTGGTGACCGCTCCCCGCCGCCCGGTCATCGCCGTGGTGGGCGGAGGTATTGCCGGCCTCTCGGCCGCCTGGGAGTTGGTGACCTCGTCCGACATGGCCACCGGGGCCGGTCCTCCCATCGTGCACGTCCTCGAAGCTGACAACCGGGTCGGAGGCAAGCTGGACTCCGCCGAGTTCGCAGGACGAACCGTCGACCTCGCCGCCGACGCCTTCCTGGCCCGTCGGCCCGAGGCCACCGAACTCTGCGAGCAGATCGGGGTGAGCGACGAACTCGTCCCGATGGGCACGACCGGGACGTCGATCCTGGCCCGGGGTCGGCTCCGCCCGATGCCCGCCGCCCTCAACCTCGGTGTCCCGACCAGATGGTGGCCGCTGGCCCGGTCGGGTCTCCTGAGCCCGGGCGAGTCACTTCGGGTGACCAAGGACCTGGTGATGCCCCATCTTGGCGCTGCCGCGGTGACCGGTGACCGATCGGTGGCCGACATCATCGGCGAACGTCTCGGCCGCCCGGTGGTGGAACGGTTGGTGGACCCGCTCATCGGTGGGATCAACGCCGGAGGGGTGGACGAACTCAGCGCCGCTGCCACCTTCCCCGCCCTCATCACCGCCTCCCAGCGGACCGGCAGCCTCATGCGCAGTCTCGGTCGCCTGCCTCGGCCCGAGGGGTCGGGGCCGGTCTTCTGGTCACTCCGCCAGGGAACCGCGAGCCTTGTCGATCGGTTGGCCGGCAGGCTCGTCGACCCGCGCTCCGCCTGGGATGTGTCGATCCATACCGGCGTGTCGGTGGACGCCATCACCCAGGCGTCGGGCGATCCCTCCGGCGGGAGAACCTGGAGCCTGACCCTGGGCGGTATCAATGCGGCAGGTATCACCGGCGATGGCGATGGAGTCCTCGCCGTTGACGGCATCGTCCTGGCGCTTCCCGCCCAACCGGCCTCGGTGCTGTTGGCCGTTCCCTCCCCCATGGCGGCCGGCTTGCTCAGTGCCATCGACTACGCGTCGGTGAGCGTGGTGACACTGGCAGTGCCACCCGACGCCATCGATCACCGACTGGACGGAACCGGATTTCTGGTGCCGCGGACCTCCCCCATCGGCGGGCGACCGGCCCTCATGACCGGATGCACCTACTTGTCCAGGAAGTGGCCGCACCTCGCCTCGGCCGGCACCGAGCTCATCCGGGTCTCGGTGGGCCGGTACGGCGACGAACGGCACACCCGACTCGACGATGACGAGTTGACGGCCGCCGCCTTCGGGGAGTTGGCGCAGGTGCTCGATATCCGCGGTGGCTACTCCGATTCTCGGGTCACTCGCTGGCCGGGAGCTTTCCCCCAGTACCGGGTCGGCCATCTCGTTCGGGTGGCAGAGATCGAGGAAGCCGTGGCCGCCCTCCCCGGCATGGCGGTGGCCGGAAGCGCCTACCGCGGGGTCGGCATCCCGGCGTGTGTGGGAAGCGGACGGAGTGCGGCACGTGCCGTGCTCGCATCACTGGGAGAGTCCGGTCGATGAACACGGAGCCACCGGTGCCGGTGCCACCGTTGCCCGTGCCACCGTGGCCGGTGCCCTCGGTCGACCCATCCGATCCCCCCCCATGGAGGTCATCCCGGCTGAGGTTCGTGCATCATCGACACGATCGGGTGGCTCCGCGCCGGGGAGCGGTGGCGCTACCGGCCATCGTCGCCGGAGTGGGGTTGGCACTCTCCCTGCCTCCGTGGGGATTCTGGATCCTGGCCTTTCCCTCTGCCGGTCTGCTCTGGTGGCGCCTCGGTGGTCTCCGTCCCCGGACCCGGCTGTGGGCCGGGTGGCTGGCGGGTCTCGGGTGCTTTGTGCCCGGCTTGGCCTGGGCCCGGTCGTTCACGTTGCCCGGAGCCATCGGCCTCATCGCCCTCGAAGCCCTGTTTCCCGCGGTGGCCTGCCTGATGGTCCCGGCGCGTCCGGCGCTGGCCCGGGCGCTGGCCTTCCCGGCCGCGCTCACCTTGGCCGAAGCCGTCCGGATGACATGGCCGTTCGGGGGATTGCCGATCGGGGGGGTCTTCCTGGGCCAGGCCGACGGGCCGGTACTGGCCGTGGCCCGACTGGGCGGCGCCCTGGCCTTGACCGGCGCTGTCTATCTGGGCGGTGTGGCGACGGCCGCCGTCCTCATGGCTGTTCACCTCGCTGTCCGTGACCAGCGACGCGCCAGAACCTTTGCCCGCACAGGGTTGGCCGGAGACGTGTCGACCAGGAATGCCTTCGCCGGTAGTGGCGCCTTGGCGCTGATCGGACTGGCGGCAATCATCACCCTGGTGTCCGCGGTGATCATCTCCACCCACGCCCCCGACGGGGGTCCTTCCCTGGGCACCGTATCCACCGCTGCGGTCCAAGGGGGTGGGGTCCGGGGGTTCCGAAAGTCGCAGGTGGACCCGGCCACCGTCCTGGCTGCTCAACAGGCAGCCACCGAAAGGATGCAGCAACTCGATGGCGGGCACGCCCCACAGCTGGTGCTGTGGCCCGAGGACGTGGTTTCCCTCTACACCAACCTCGATGGCACCGTCCAAGAGGCGAGCCTCTCCGCCCTGGCCGACCGGCTCCACACCACCTTGGTGGTGGGTGTCACCGAATCGGTGTCCACCACCGTCTTTCGCAATGAGATCGTGGCTTGGGGCCCGGACGGGAAATTGGTGGGCCGGTTCGAAAAGGTGCACCGGGTGCCGTTCGGGGAGTACGTGCCCTGGCGGGGTCTCTTCGCCCACTTGGGCAACCTGTCAGCCGTTCCTCAAGACGCCATCCCCGGAACCGGGTCGGGTCTGTTGACCACACCGGCGGCCCGTCTGGGAACCATGATCTCCTTCGAGGTGTTCTATGCCAACCGGGGTCGACCGTCGGTGCGCAATGGGGCTCAACTTCTCATTGTGCCCACCAATACCTCCTCGTACGCCCGTTCACAGGTGCCCACCCAGGAGATCGCCGCCTCGGAAGTCCAGGCCACCGAAGAGGGCCGGGACCTGCTTCAGGCCGCTCCCACCGGCTACAGCGCCGCCTTCACCAATCGGGGCCGACTCATTTCCCGCTCCGCCCTCGGTGCCCGGCAGATCGTGTTCGCCGACCTGTCCCGGCGGTCGGGATGGACCGTCTATGCCCGCTACGGCGACGTGCCACCTCTTCTGCTGGCCGGCGTGGCCCTCTTGGCCGGTTGGTTCATTGTCGGCCACAAGCCCTCCACCCGTTTGTCGGGATCCGAATGGTCCTGAGCTCTCCGCAAGCTATTCGTAGTACCCGGAGTGGATGTAGACGCACGGGATTCCCTCGGCATGGAACATGGCGAAATTGTTGGGGTCGTCTTCGAAAGCCAGCCGGAGATCGAATCCGAATGACCGCAACTCTTCCACTTCGTCCCTCTTGAACCGGGTCACGTGGGCGTAGTCTCCGCGGGCCCGCATCACCAACAGGTCCCACCGGAGTCCATAGCGCTCGAGCCAGGCCAATGTCTGAGGTTGCACACTGAATGGGCGTCCGGTGAGGAGTATCACCTGTAGCCGGGGATCCAGGAGTTCCATCAGTCGCGCCAACTCTTCGATGACCGGATCATCCCCACAGGCAGCGAAGAAACGGTCCCAGTCCCTCCTCCCGTGCTCGAGGAAGTGTTGACGGCCGACCGCGTCGGACAGCACGCCGTCCACGTCGAAGACCACCGCTTCCCCGGGCTCGTGCAGCGGCTCCCGACGCCACGCCCAGTTGTCGGGGCCCGGCCCCGGGCTCACTCGGGTGTGCGGCGAAGTGTCGCCGCCATGGTTGACCCAGGCGATGCCACCCACAAGGCCCCGAGCGCCTCGCCCGATGTGCCGAAGACCGTTTCGCCCCGGGTGGTGGTCACGTCGTCGGACATCGGTTTTCCCCTCTGGATCGGCATTCGACACTGCTCGGACACGTCACGGCCGAGCCTAACGCCGCCGGGGCTCTACGATTGAGGTTTCGTGACGACATCCACACCACCCGAGGCCGGCAACCACCAGGCCGACGAACAAGTGGTTGTGGCTGACCACCCCAACGAGAACCCGGCGGTTTCACCCGAGCCAGGTGTGCCGGCCGTGGGCGTCCCCATTGGCCGGCGGGTCATGGTGGTGAGCGACCTCCTGCTCACCCCCGAGGCCACACCGTCGTCGAAGACCCTCACCGTCGAGTTGGCTCGGGCACTGGACGCCTGGGACGGCCCCGGATTGTTGATCATCGCCGGCAATCTCTTCGACCTCACCGGCACCGACTCCCCGTCGGCGGACGCCCAGCGGTCCATGGCCGCCCATCCACGACTCCGAGAGTCGTTCGGTGCATTCCTCCAAGAGCCCGAACGCCGGATCATCCGCCAGGTCGGCACCCACGAGCCCGGATATGCCACCGATCCCGACGTGGCGGTGGCATTGACAGCCATCGGGGTCGAGCAGTTCTCCGAGGTCGATCTCCATCTCCAGACCGCCACGGGCCTCCGGGTGGTGCGGGTCGAGCCCGGTGAGCACGCCTATGACTCGGAAGGCACTGTCTCCGAGACCCGATTCGATCCGGCCGCCGATGCCAAGCCCGGCGCCGTCGATCGGGCCCTGGCCGGTGGCCGTTGGCGACATCTGGCCGACCAGTCCAAGGACGACGCTCCCTGGCTCGAAGGACTCCATCGTCTCAGCGACCCCTCCGCCCTGACCCGATTTGTCACGTCCCGAACCCTGTACCGGCGACTCGGGCGATACACGTGGTGGATCCTGGTGCCGTTCGCGGTGGCAGGACTGCTGCGGGTGGGCTTGACCCCGTGGGTGCTCCAGCACATTGGTACCGGTGTCCCCGGACGGGTCCTGCGTCACGCCCACCAGGCCGACTGGATCGATCAAGTGATGGTGGCCGGTCTCTTTGCCCTGGTGGTGCTCATCGTCCTGGCCCTGATGCTCGGACTGTTGAGCCGACGGATGTGGTCGATGCTCGGGGGTGGGTCCCTCAAGTCGGTCACATCGGAAGCCATGGCGAACGACACCGCCCGTGACGCCGGGCGACGGTTGGTCGGTCTCGGATACGCAGGGCTCATCACCGGGGCCACCTTCCAGTCCGAGCTCACCAACCTCGGGGTCGGCTTCTATGCCAACGTGGGAGCAACCGCCGAAGTCGTCGACGAGCATCCGGGGAAGCTCGGGCTGCCGCCGATCTTCCTCCATATCCAGCGGATCAGCTGGATCGAGCTCGAGACCGGTGCCGACCTCCACGTTCGACTGCTTCTGGCCGCACGCGAGCTCCGGTCCTCCAGCCTGCTCGAGCGGATGGCCGGCATCCGACGAGCGGTGCACGTTGTCCACCCTGTCATGGTGGCCTCCTATCCCAAGGGCGACTCGTGGCCACACGCCCCCGATCTCCGCCAGGCCCACCGTCGCACCCGCCGGGTCCGACGAGTGGCGGCGATGGCCATCCTCTTTGCCGGGCTCGTCGACGTCCTCGACGCCATCACCCCCCCATTGCGCAGCCGGCTGCATGTGCTGCTCGAGTTCCTCCCGCTACGAGCCACCGTCGCCGCCGGCACCCTGGTGGCCCTGTCCGGCTTGGCTCTCATCGCCTTGGGCCGCGGCGTCCTGCGGGGGCAACGCCTGGCCTGGCAGGTGGCGATGGTCCTCTTGTCCGGGACGTTGGTCCTCCACCTTCTTGCCGGCGGTGACATCGAGGAGTCGTTGTTGGCGTTGGCCGTCCTGGTGGTGCTGGTGGTCAATCGCCGTGATTTCCAGGCTGCCTCTGACTGGCCGTCCCTACGATCGGCGGTACTTGCCCTGGTGCTGGGGATCATCGGGGTCTGCGTGCTGGCCGCGACGTCGATCGAGATCTTCGCCCACGTCGGCCGTCATCGCCTCCACTACTCGGTCCCCTGGTGGACCGCCCTGTGGGCAGCGGCGGAACGCCTGGTCGGCATCCATACAGTGAGCGTGGCGCCGCGTTTGGACCGGGTGCTGGCCCCGACGCTGTTGGTGCTCGGGATCGCCCTGGTGGGGGTGACTCTGTTCTTGGTGTCCCGCCCGGTGGTGGATCGTCGGTTGACCACCGGACGCGCCGCCGAATTCCGTGCCCGGGACATCGTCCGCCGACACGGGGCGTCGACACTCGACTACTTCGCCCTCCGCACCGACAAGCAGTGGTTCTTCCATCGCGACTCGCTGGTGGCCTATGCCATCTACGGGGGCATCTGCCTCATCTCTCCCGACCCGATCGGACCGGTGAACGAACGCGAGCTGGTGTGGGTGGCATTCCGGCGGTTCGCCGATAGCCATGGCTGGGTTCCGGCGGTCATGGGGGCCGGCGAGGACTGGCTGCCCATCTACCGCGATTCGGGAATGCACAACATTTACCTCGGCGACGAAGCCGTGGTGGACATTCAACACTTCTCGTTGGCCGGTGGCAACAAGAAGGGGCTGCGCCAAGCCCATAACCGCATCAAGAAGAAGGGCTATTCGGTTTCGTTCCACGATCCGGCCCGCATAGCCCCCGAGCTCTCCAAGGAGTTGGTCGCCCTCATGGGACTCAGCCGACAAGGAGAGCACGAGCGCGGGTTCTCCATGATGTTGGGACGGGTGTTCGATCCCCGTGACACCGGTCTGTTGATGACGGTGGTCCGGAGCCCTGACGGCAAAGCCGCGGCCATGTGCCAGTTCGTGCCGGCCACCGGCATCAACGGCTACTCCCTCGACCTGATGAGACGTGATCCCGGGGAGCACCCCAATGGGCTGCTCGATTTCGCCCTCTGTTCCACCATCGAGCGCCTTCAGGCCGGGAACTTCGGCGGGCTCAGTCTCAACTTCGCCACCCTTCGCTCCACCCTGGCGGGAGAAAAGGGCGACGGGGCCATGCAGCGGGCGGAACGGTGGTTCCTCAAGCGGCTGTCCAATTTCGCCCAAATCGAGTCACTCTGGCTGTTCAACGCCAAGTACGACCCTGAATGGCTACCCCGATACGTGGTGTTCGATACCGCCGAGCACCTGGTGCCCGTGGTGATGGCCATTCTCCGGGCCGAGTCGCTGTGGGAGATCCCGGTCCTCGGCCGGTTGTTGGCGGTCGGGGCCGAGAAACGAATGCTGGCGGCACAACAGGAGACCCGCGAATTCATCGCCACATCGTTCGGTGATCTCGACAGTGAATCCACCGATGTCACCGACGAGGTCGACACCTCGGTGCCCACGGGCTGGTAACGGCCGGCGCACAGCACCGGCGGGGTCCACCTGGTCCTCGGCAAGCACGCCGTGCCGGGTGATGGGGCCCTGGGCCACCGACTGGCGCTGAGAGGTGCCCTACCGAGCGGTACCCTTCTCGGCCGCGGCCTTCTCCTCGGCCGCCTTACGGTACGCCTCGAGCTGGTCGAGCAGGGGCATGCGCTCCTGCCCGACGGTCGAGTCGAGTCGGGCGGCGATCTGCTCGGGGGTCCAGCGACCCTCGGCGTAGACGGCCCGTACCTCGCGAGGTTGGTTCCACACCGCGATCTTCGGGCCCACCGAGGTGTACACCTGTCCGGTCACGTGCTTGGCCTTGTCCGACAACAAGTAGACGACCAACGGGGCGACGTCCTCGGGGTCCCCCATCTCCGCCAGGTCCATCGGGACGTTGGCCGACATCCGGGTGCGGGCCACCGGGGCCACCGCGTTGGCGGTGATGCCGTAGCGGTGGAGCCCGGCCGCGGCCGAGCGCACCAGCGAGACGATGCCACCCTTGGCCGATGCGTAGTTGGCCTGGGCCACGCTGCCGGCAAAAGCACCAGAGGTGAAGGCAACCAACGAACCGCCACCTTCCTGCTTGCGCATGATGGCCGACGCGGCTCGAAATACCGTGAAATGCCCTTTCAGGTGCGTCTCGATCACCGCATCCCACTCATCCTCGGCCATGTTGAAGAGCATGCGCTCCCGCAGGATGCCGGCCACCGCTACCACCCCATCGATGCGGCCCCATTTCTCCACGCCGGCCCCGATGATCTTTTCGCCGCCGGCCAGAGTGGTGACGCTCTCGGCCACGGCCACGGCCTCGCCTCCGGCAGCTTCGATTTCGGCCACCACCGCCTCGGCCACCTGACTCTGTGGGTCCCCACCATCAAGGGACACACCGATGTCGGCTACCACGATCCTGGCCCCCTCGGCCGCCGCCGCCAGCGCCACGGCCCGACCGATCCCTCCGCCGGAACCGGTAATGGCCACGACCTTGCCGCTCAGAAATCCGCTCATGGGTGCTGCTCCTCATGCTTCCGGTGGGGTTCAGGTAGGTTGACCAAACACTAGAACATGTTCTAGCGTCTGCCCAGGTCCGGCGCCACCCGGCCACGGGGGCGCAGGCGTCGCCATCCTGTCCGGCAGACAGTATTTCGACCGACCGACATTCCAATTGTCGCAGCGTAAGGGGAGGGCCGCCATGGGCGATCTTGGGTTTTGGGCACTGGCACACGAGGATCCGCAACACCTGGCCATCGTCGATCCCAGCGGCCGGGAGTTCACCTCGAAGGAGTTGCTCGATCGCACCAACCAGGTGGTGCACGCCTTCCGCCAATTCGGTCTCCAGCCCGGGGATGTGGTGGCAACCCTCCTCCCCAACGGTGTCGAGATGTTCGAGCTGTATCTGGCCGCACTCCAGGCCGGTTGGTACCTGGTGCCCATCAATCACCATCTGATCGCACCGGAGGCCGCCTATATCCTCAAGGACTCGGCCGCCAAGATCTTCGTCGCCCACGAGCGTTTCGCCGAGGTGGCCACTCTGGCCGCCGGCGAGGCGGGCATGGACGCCTCCACCTGTTTCGCCGTCGGCGACATCGCCGGGTTCTCCTCCTACGCCACCACCAGGGATGCGCAACCTACCGACGATCCGTCCGATCGCACCCTGGGTGATGTCATGAACTACACCTCGGGGACCACCGGAAACCCCAAAGGCGTGTTCCGCCCGTTGAGCGGGGCCACCCCCGAGGCGATGGCCCTCGGGCTGTCGGGCATCCTCTTCCTGTTCGGCGTGCAGCCCCAGGACGACAACGTGCACATCGTGGGGTCGCCCCTCTACCACACCGCGGTCATGCGCTACTCGGGCGCCTCCATCCATCTCGGGCACACAGTGGTGCTGATGGACAAGTGGGTCCCCGAGGAAATGCTCCGGTTGATCGAGAAGTACAAGGTGACCACGTCTCATATGGTCCCGACCCAGTTCCACCGTCTACTGGCCCTGCCCGAGGATGTCCGCAACAAGTACGACCTGTCGTCGCTGCAACACATGATCCACGCCGCCGCTCCGTGCCCGGTCGACACCAAACGCAAGATGATCGACTGGTGGGGCAACGCTATCGACGAGTACTACGCCGCCTCCGAGGGCGGGGGCACCCTGGTCACTGCTGAGGAGTGGCTGAAGAAGCCGGGCACGGTCGGAAAGCCGTGGCCGATCTCCGAGATCGCCATCTTCGACGACGACGGCAACCGCGTCGAGGAGCCCAACATCATCGGCACCGTCTACATGTCGATGCAGTCCGCTGACTTCAGCTACCACGGGGACAAGGAGAAGACAGAGAAGAACCGGATCGGGAAGTTCTTCACGGTAGGCGACGTCGGCCTCCTCGACGAAGACGGCTACCTCTTTCTGCGGGACAGGAAGATCGACATGATCATCTCGGGCGGCGCCAACATCTATCCGGCCGAAATCGAAAACGTGCTCCTCGGCTTCCCGAAGATCGGCGACGTGGCCGTCTTCGGCGTTCCCAACGACGACTGGGGCGAAGAGGTAAAGGCAGTGGTCGAGCCGCAGGAGGGCCTGGAAGCCTCACCCGAGTTGGCCGAGGAGATCCTGGCCTTCTGCGCCGACAAGTTGGCCAAGTTCAAGACGCCCAGGTCAATCGATTTCACCGATTCCATGCCCCGCGACCCCAACGGCAAGCTCTACAAGCGCAAGCTGCGTGACCCCTACTGGGAGGGCCGGGAAAAGATCTGAGATCTGGGGGTTCCCGGGAACCGGCTCGGAGACCCGGGTACCGGCTCCGGGCTCCTTCGGCTCCGCCATGGGACCCCACCGATCAGCCGTGACACCCCATTGGTCAGCCTGGGGTGGGCAACGAACCTGTCAGCTCGACCACCTGTACGTCGGAGGCCGCGCCTTCCCGGGCCGCCTCGGCCCGGATGGCGGCCAGCATGATCGGATCGGCGCTGTCGATGTTCCCCTCGGCGATGGCCACGAACTGCGCCGGGGCCACATCGATGAACAGCCCATCCGCCTCCGCGGTCAGCACCTCTCCGTGCCACATGCCGGCCCACGCTCGGATCTTGCGGCCGTCGCGGCCCAGGTAGCGGGCTTCGATCCGCAGGTCGGTCCGGAGCGGGGTCGGCTTCCGGTAGCGCACGGTGAGGGTGCCGGTCATGCCGTGGTTGCCGGCCACGATGCAGGCGGCCCCGAGCACTTCGTCGAAGGTCTCGGCGATCACCCCGCCGTGGACGCAGGTGGGAGGTCCCTCGTAGGGGTAACCGAAGTTGGCGCGGCCCTCGATCTCCCGGGGCCCACCGTCGACCCCGTCGACCACGTTCACGATCACCGGTGGCGAGACCGGATTGGCCAGGCCCATGACCGGGCTGGTGGGGAAGAACTCCTGAGCGGCCGAGGCGATGTCAGGTTGCCCCCGCGGGCGCTTCACCGGGCCGGCGGCGGCCAGCAGCTTGGCGTGGAGGCCTTCGACCGCTTCGGCTGCTTCGGTGACGACCGCGTTGTCGAGATCGGCGGCCACCGCGTCGGTGATCACCAGCCTCAGCGCTGCCGCCAGCCGGAGTCTCGGGCTGCCCGGCTTGGTGAGGGTGTCCACCGGCACGGGGTTGGTCATCGGCGCTGATAGTTGGCCGGACGCTTCTCGGCGAACGCCCTCTGCCCCTCTTTGGCATCCTCGCTGGCGAAGATCGGCCAGCCGAACTCGAGCTCCATCTTGAGCGCCTCTTCCTCGGGAATACCTTCGGTGGCCTTGACCGAGGCTTTGATCGCCTCCACGGCCAGCGGTCCGTTGGCCGCGATCACCTCGGCGATCTCCAGCGCGGTGTCGAGTGCTGTCCCATCGGGTACCACCCGGCCGATCAGGCCGATCTCCTTGGCCTCCTGGGCAGAGACCTCCCGGGCGGTGAGCAACAGGTCCATGGCCACCGTGAACGGGATCTGACGCCGCAGGCGGACTGTCGAACCGCCGAGCGGGAACAAGCCCCGGCGAGCCTCGAAGACACCGAACTTGGCGCTTTCACCGGCCACTCGGATGTCGGTGGCCTGCAGGATCTCGGTGCCGCCGGCCACGGCCCACCCCTCCACCGCGGCGATGAGCGGCTTCTTCAGCGAGTAGTGCCGAAGCAGGGCCTTCCAGTGAAGATCGGGATCTTCGCTCATCCGGTGCTGAACCGACTCCATGCCGGGACCCGACATCGACTTGAGATCCATCCCCGCACAGAAGGTGCCGCCGGCACCGGTGAGAATGGCGCATCGGATGTCGTCATTGGAATCGATCTCGTACCAGGCATCCACCATGCCCACCAGCATGGGACCCGACAAGGCGTTCTTCGCCTCCGGTCGGTTCATGGTGACGATGGCGGTCGACCCTTGAATCTCGAAGTTCAGATGCTCGGTGCCACTCACTGTGCGTCTCCTGATGTCGGGTTCAACGATTCAGATCCGTTCGATAATGGTGCCGGTGGCCAGCGCCCCGCCACAGCACATGGTGATGAGGGCCAGGTGACCATCGGTGCGCTCCAACTCGTGCAACGCGGTGGTGATGAGCCGGGCGCCGGTGGATCCGACCGGGTGACCGAGGGCAATGGCCCCGCCGTTGACGTTCACCTTGTCCCAATCCACCTCGAGGACCTTGCCCCAGGACATGACCACCGAGGCGAACGCCTCATTGACTTCGAACAGATCGATGTCGGCCATGGTCATCCCGGCCATGCCCAGCACCTTGGTGGTGGCGGCGATGGGACCGTCGAGATGGTAATAGGGGTCGGATCCGATAAGTGTCTGGGCCACGATGCGGGCGCGGGGTCGCAGGCCCGCCGACTTGGCCCGGTCCTCCGACATCCACAACACCGCGGCGGCGCCGTCGGAAATCTGGGAGCTGTTGCCAGCGGTGTGCATGCCGTCCGGGGCCACCGGCTTGAGACCGGCCAGACCCTCGCGGGTGGTCTCCCGAGGGCCCTGATCCTTGGACACCAGTGACTTCTCGCCGGTAGGGCCATCAGCGCCGACCACCGGGGCCTCGAGGGGGACGATCTCCCGGTCGAACCGGCCCTCGGCCACCGCCACCGCTGCCTTGCGCTGCGACTCGAAGCCGAGCCAGTCCACGTCGTCGCGAGTGATGCCGTATTTCTCCGCGATCCGCTCGGCGGCAACGAACTGATCGGGCATGTCCCAGGGAAACTGCTCCGGCCTCGACTTGCCCGGACCGTTGTAGGCGTTGGCTCCCAGGCCCACCCGGCTCATGGCCTCGACCCCACAGGCGATCCCGACCTCGACGGCGTCGGCACTGATGAGGTTGGCGATGAAATTGTTGGCCTGTTGGGCCGAGCCACACTGGCAGTCCACGGTGGTGGCCGCCACCTCGTAGGGCAACCCCTGGCTCAACCACGCGGTGCGGGTCACGTTGGACGCCTGCTCGCCGGCCTGGGTCACACACCCGCCGACAATCTGATCGACGTCACCGGGGTCGACTCCGGCCCGCTTCACCACTTCAACCTGGGCATTGCCCAGCAGTTCTGCCGCATGGAACCCGGAAAGCCATCCGTTGCGCTTTCCGATCGGAGTGCGGACCGCTTCGACGATTACCGGCTTGGCCATATCGGATCTCCTTGAGAGAGTTGCGATCAACGACGCCAGGCCCGGCCGTTCGGCCGGAAAGACGCCAGAAATCCCAGTATAGAACTTGTTCTACTGAGCTGGCCGACCCCTGCGTGTGACGTGCCTCGGGGCATCTCAGACCACCCAGTACCCGAGGTTGAACATGGCCTGGACGAACAGCGCGGCGCCGATCGAGGCGGTCATCAGGATGACAACCGCAACCTGCCATCGGCGGGTCATCAGATACAGCGCCGGGTAGAGGGGGAAGGCCACACTGATCAACCGGGCATCGCCTTCGGTCGACGTGAGGGTGCCGGCAAACCGGATGGAGGTCACCGACACGATCCCCACCACCCCGGCCAGGATCACGATCCAGGGGATGGGAACCCGCACTCCGGCTCGCGGGCCCGGTGTCTGCCCTCCGAACCCGCACCGTGATCACCACCAGATAGACGAGGGCGGCAGCGGCCACCACCACCATGGCGTCGTTGACGATCCAGGCCCAGACGATGTTGGGCCTCACGAATCGGTACCCGGCGGGGACCGGCCCCCGCTCGTCCATCACGTGACGAATGGATCCGATGTTGTGGACAATCCCGGTGAAGGGGAACCGGGTCAACCGGTGCCAGTTCCCTTCCTCGGTGACATAGGCCAGGGGATCACCGAAGCGCACACCCAGAAACACCGTGTATGCCGCCAGTCCCCATATGCTGGCCAGCCCGTAACCCACCGTTCGCCACAGGCCCCGGCACCCGATCAGTGCGGCGATGGCGATGGCGATGGCCAAGACCACCCCCTCGGGAAATGTTGCCGAGGCGAAGCCACCGACCAAGGCGGCCAGCCACCAGGCGCCCCGTTCGACGAGGGTGACGACGATGAGGATCTCGAGGATGAAGAGGGCCTCGCTGTAGGGGGCGAGCAGAAAGCACGAGGTGGGGAACCAGCAGAACAGCACCACCGAGACAAGGGCGGCCCGACTCCCGAACCGGCGGTCCACCAGCCCGTAGAGCAGGATGGAGGCGGCCACCATTGCCGACCACGACACGATGCACCCTGCCTGGTTGTAGGTCAGAGCTCCACCGGTGAGGTCGTGGGCCACCCGCACCACCAGCGGGTAACCCGGAAAGAAGACCCGCAGAGGTGCAGGTGCGTTTGGGTAGCCATGGGCGGCGATCGTCGTGTAGTAGCCGGCATCCCAGCGATCGAATACCCCGAACCACGTTCCACTGCTCAGGGTGCCGAGCCGGCTGTGCTGCATGGCGCCGGGGAACAGCACCACCACCAGATGACCCCCGATCGCCCCGATCGCGATTCGGGACATCGCTACCCATGCTGGCGGCCACCAAGGCGTCGTAGGTCGTCCCGACCCGACCGGCCGGTCCGGCTCCCCCGAAGGGATGACCGATCCGCTCGACGTTGTGTGCACAGCGGTCCCCACAGGGAGCGAACGCTAACAGTGCAGATTTATGGGGTCCCTCCCAGCTGGGAGGGCAGGTCCGCCACCCCTCCGACCTGCACCTATTCCTCCACAAGTCCCAGGGCCGTGGGAAGTTGTCCCGGTTTGCGCAGACCAGAAGGAGTACCCTTGACGGTCGTGAACGAGAGAGACCGTCAGGTGATCGGCGTACCGTCGCCGGCCGGACCCGGGAGTGGCACACCCGGCGCGGCACTGGACGACGGCACCGGAATGGTGATCTCCAAGGAGTCGGTATGACCATCGCCGGGAAGAAATCGGCACCGGCGGCACCGGGCCGCGACCCGGGGACCGATTTCCGGGTCGGCATCATTCTGGTTGCGTACAACGCGGAACGCACCATCAATGCCGTCTTGGACCGCATTCCCGAGGCGTTCTGGGGTCGGTGCGCCGGGGTGTGGCTCAGTGACGATGGATCAGGTGATGCCACCTACAAAATGGCCAGCGACTGGCGTCTGCTCCACCCGAAACGGCCACTCACCCTCGTGTACCAGCCGGTGAACCTCGGATACGGGGGGAATCAGAAAGCGGGGTACCACTGGGCCATCGGCAATGATCTCGACTGCGTGGTGCTGCTGCACGGTGACGGCCAGTATGCACCCGAGCTCATCGAAGAGATCATCGCCCCGATCGAGCGCGGTGAGGCAAAAGCAGTCCTCGGCTCGCGCATGTCGACCAGGGGCGGAGCTCTCCGTGGTGGCATGCCCCTCTATAAATACTGGGGAAACCGCATCCTCACCACGTTTCAGAATTGGGTCACCGGTGTCGAGCTCAGCGAATGGCATTCGGGGTATCGCGCCTACGCGGTCGACATTCTCAAGAGCATCGACTTTGACGGGAACAGTGACGCATTCGACTTTGACACCGAGATACTCCTGCAGGTTCTCTCCGCCGGAGGACACATCGGCGAAGTTCCCATTCCCACCTACTATGGCGACGAAGTCTCCTATGTGAATGGCATGAAGTACGCCAAGGACGTCGTCATTGACTCGCTCGCTTGGCGCTTACAGCAGAAGGGCTTCGGCTCGGGGCATCTGGCCTCCGTTGGGCCCGACTACGCCATGAGGGACGCGGTGACCAGCTCACACCAGGCCATCATTGCCCGCCTTTCGAAAGAGCCGCCGTCCCGCATCCTCGATGTCGGATGTGCGGCGGGGTGGATGGCCGAGGCACTCTCGGAAGCTCAACACACGGTGGTAGGTGTCGATCAGTCCACCTACGACGGAGTGGCGGATCGGATGTCGCAGTTCATCCAAACCGACCTCGAAGGGGGGATTCCAAGCCAGGTTGGCGGCGGGTACGACGTGGTGGTGGCGGCCGACATCTTGGAACACCTTGCCGCTCCCGAGCATCTGCTCTCCGAACTGAAGAGCGTCATGAAACCGGACGGGTTCATGCTGGTGAGTGTGCCGAACGTCGGGCACTGGTATCCGAGACTTCGGGCAGTCATCGGCACCTTCGACTACGACCAGCGGGGCATACTCGACAGGACTCACCTCCGGTTCTTCAACCGGCGCAGTTTCCGGCGCCTCCTTCGGATCGGCGGATATCACCTCGCTTTGGAGACTCCCCTCGGATTTCCGGCCGAAGCCCTGGGGCCCGGGATGAACGATCACCCCCCTTTGGTGGTGCGCCTCTTCCAGATGTTCGAGAAGCTCGGTCTGAAGGTGTTCCCTACGCTCTTTGCCTACCAGTTTCTCTGTGAGCTGGTACCGCCGGTGAGCTCCGAGGTGGTGACGGTGGTCGACACGCCCGAACCCGGACTCGCGGGAGGCACTCGGCTCAATCCGGACTCATTCTCCCTGCGTGGAAACGGTGGGGACGCGGGGAGCAGCGGAAACGGAGCGGCGCCGGGTGTAGCCCTTGATGGCAACAAAGCAGATAACCAACAGCGAGACAACGGTGATGGTGGCCCCGGAATCGAAGCTGGGGGGCCGAAAGCGAAGGACAACGTCTGACGTACCGGTGGGTACCGGCACCACTTGCTGTACATAGTTTCCCTCCAGCAGGGGAACGGCATGACCATTGACCTCTGCTGACCATCCCTGGTTCCAATTCTCCGGAACGACCAATAGCCCGGGCCGGGTGCTGTGCACAGTCATGCTGAGCGAGTTGATCCCAGGCTTGATCGAAGACGTGGTGGCGGTCACGGGCTGGCCAGACGCTGTTGCGTCGATCGCTGCCTTCGTTGCGGCCGGGAGTGAGTTCAGTTGACTGCTCTCGAGGACCACCTGTTGTTGCCACGGGAAGCTGGGGGCAACGAACTTCTGGAACGCCGATGAGGCACTGTCGGCCAACGCCACCTGGGTGACGACCCGGGGGCCGACCGGGGTTCCATCGAGGCCGATGAGGTTCCCATCACTGCCGGCGTAGAGCGAGGACTGGGGAAGGTTCTCTCGGGCAGCTCCACCCCAGTCGGCCTGCACGGTGAATTTGGGCAGCGTGGCCATGGCCGAGATGCCAAACCGTGCCAGTTCCCCATAGCGGATGCTCGAGTCGTTCGGCAGAATCCAGAACGCTTGCGACTGGTCCGAGGTCAGTGATTGGAGCGGCTGACCTTCGATGAACTTGGCGACCACCACTGTCCTCGCGGGGATCACACTGTCATAGCCAGAAACCAGGTCGAGGTTGTACAACAGGTCGTAATTCCCGGGGTTGAGGAGTAGTCCGGATTCAAGCTGGGCGGACGTGGACGACACCGGAACAACCCGAGCCGGCCAGGTGGACTGCTTCTGATAGGCATCGATGGCGGTGATCAGCCCGGTGGTCGGAAAATTGGTCGCGGAGTTGATGGTGGCGAACGGCGGGTTGAGGCTGCGACCGATGGGGATCAGCTGGGCTGCGGTCAGCCCGGCCAGGCCGAGACCGATGACTGTCGCCTTCCGGTAGTCGATCTTCCCATGACGGCGGGTCAGCGCCTTGACCGATTCATCGAGCCCGATACCGGCCAGAATGGCCAGTCCGAACGTCGACCATTGGAACAGGCGGCCATATGGCCAGAAGACCCGAAAAATGGGTATGAAGTGATACGCCAGCCAGGTCCACGAACTACCGACGGCGACGAGAGCAAACACGAAGAGCATCCACTTGCCCAACCCCGACCCGGGCCGTCGAGTGAAGATGCCCACGATGGCGAATATCGCCGTCAGGGTTCCGGCGAAGATCATGCTGGTGTTGATGTTGGCAACAGACAGGGGGTCCGCTATCGGATAGAAGATGTGCGCCAGCGTGGACGGCGTCGAAAGGGCATTTGCCCCCTCACCAGGTATGAACTTGGAGAGATCGGCAAAGGAGAACGAGTGACGCTGCGAATTGCCAAGATTGGCTATCAACGGCAGCAATTCCACTGCGGCCACGCCGACTGCGCTGACCATGATGACAGCCGGAATGGCCACCGCACGGCGGAACATGTCTCGGTCGTTGGAGTGCCACGCGGCCCACGCCGGTGGCACAGCCAATGCAACCGAGTAGGCGCCGGCGACCACGCAGGTGATCGCCATCCACAGCACATGACCTGAAAGCATGGTGGCTCCCAGGCAAAGGCCGGCCATCAGGGCGGCTGTCCAGGTCGATTTTCGCCATGCCCGGTGAACGAGGAGAAGCCCGAGCGGAAGGAGGAATTGGACCGGCGTGACGACCTCGAAATCGAGCCACGCCATGTTGAAGGTGCAGAACATCCAAGCGATACCGGCCAGCATGGCGCCCGCCATACCGATCTTGAGTTCTCGCAGCAGCAGATAGGTGAAGAAGCCGGCCAGCAGCACCTCGATGAAACAGAGCGCATCGTGCGCCTGGGTGGGTGAGAGAAGAAGGGCTGGGATCAGGTGGAGCGGGAAGAGTTGAGCACTGGAGCCATTCGCATAGAGGGGGTAGCCCCCGATGAAGGCGTTGGGGTTCCAGAACGGGATGGTTCCCTGATGGACAGCCTGGGTAAGGTCGGCCTGCCACGGATAGCTGAGGTCTGCCTGGTCACTCTGGACCGGACCCGGGCCGAGAGTCGGGAGCAACGGGGTCCACGGATGCACGATCGTCTCGTCGTTTCGGACGGCGGTGAAGCTCTGGCCTTGGAAGAGAACGGGGAAGAAGAACGCACCGGTGGCTATCAGCAGTAACGCAAAGGCGACGAGATGCTGTCGACCCGATCCGTTGCTGGTGATCGCATCCCTACCGACCATTGAGCCGTGAGGTGCTGTCACGCTTCCGGAGGCGGCTGTAGGCCGATGTCACGGTGCGGAATCCGTCATAGCCGGCCACCAGCATCAGCGGAGGGAAGGCCACCAAAGCCCGTTCCTTCCATGAGGTGGCACCGGACTTGAGCCACCCATCGGCGGTGGTGACCGCCCGGGTCCACCTCTCCACGCCGAACGGCTCCTTTGCCCCGATCCCCATCACCGTATGAGGAAGGTCGGCCTGCCCGGCCATGCCGCTGTGGACAAGGTCGAACTCTTGCAACAGGACGTCCATGGCCGAAGCCGTGAAACGCCAGTAATCGTCGGGAAATGCGTGGATGGGAAAGAAGAACACCGAGGTCATCAGCACCAGCCCGCCGGGCTTGAGGCAGCGGTGGATCTCTCGCATCGCCGCCCAGGGCTCGCGGACATGCTCGATGGTGTCCAACATCAGGGCGGTGCCAACCGATTCATCGGCCAGACCGAGAGCGTGGAGATCCTGAACCTGGTCAACACCCAACCCAGGGCGAAAATCGGTACCTATGTAGGTCTTTCCCGGGAACCGGTTCCTCAGGAAGGGGAGATGGGATTGCTCGGGTACCCGCATCGAGCCGAACTCCACGATGGGTTGAGGAAGATCGAGTGCCGTCTCCAGACTGTCCACGAGCGGGAAGAGGGTAGTTCTCATGGTCGGCTCTCCCTGAGTGAGTATCCGCGTCGCACAGAACTACGCCTTGGCAAAAATTCAAGGAATACGCAGAAAATGCTCATGGCGTCGATCTGGTTACACTTTCTCTGCCGATGGATAGCTCGAGGAAAGTAAAGCACAGAGCCCCGTTATTCGAGGCATGGGTCATCGGTAGCGCGAGAGGCTGCGTCGATCAGGTCGGGCCCACCGTGATGGTCGCTGCCCGGTCCCTGCTCGAGAAGGTGGTGGGTTGCGCCACCACCGCCCCGTGACAGCTGGACAATCGGCGCATCTCCGGGCCGTCGCCACCCGGATTGGCGCCTGTGCACTAGGGGCCGGAGCCCTCCTGGCCGGGTTGCAGATGTGGATCATCCCGGCATCAACAGCCGGTGCTGTCACCCCGATCGGCATCTACGCCCAGTCGTACGCCCAGCCATCGTATTACGGACCGGGCCGAGTTGCCGTCTCGGCTGCGAGTCCGTCGGCATCGCAGTATGAACTACAGCGAATCGGGATGAGCACCCGGGGCACCGCCGATGTCTTTTCGCTGACGATCATCGGGGCGGCCAACGTCCCCGGGCTGTCCATCTTTCAGCCCTACGGCTCCAGCTTTGCGCCAGCACTCGAGCTGGTCAAGAACCCGACACCGGTATCGGCAGCCGACACCTGCACTGCCAATTGCACCTTCAATTTGAGTCAGGTTCCATCCGGTTGGGAGCTCGACGAGTTCGTAAATGGTGGGCTGGTGACGGCGGCCGGTCCGGCCACGGTCGCCGTCCACGGCGATGTGGTAACTGTCACAGTTGACACCTCGACCCTCACGCCGGAGGGGAAACGGGTCATGGCCGACCCGACCACCGACGTGCAGGCCGGCTTCATCACCCGCGCCGCAGATGGGAGCGGTGAGGAAGACGTCTCAAATCCTTATGCCATCGGTTCATTGACCGGTCTGGGAAGCGGCCAGCAGGTCACCGGGCCGTGGCAGGGCCGCCTCCTGGGGTCACAGGGCCTGTCAGCCAATCCATGCTCCGGGAGCACTCCTCTCTGGTTCACCTACAACCCGACATCGCACCAGGAGAACGTCGTGTTCTCCCAGTCGGTGGGGTCCGGAGTGACGGTGGAGGGTGGCGGGCCCGACTCCGGTGCCGAGCTTGCCAACTTCAACACAGTGGTAATCCAGACGTCGTCCACCCCACGAGGCGGCACCAGTGTGTCTTCGATCGGGGTCGAGACCAATAATCGACCTCTGGTACCACTACCGGTCATACCGGAGAACGCCACGGTGACCGATAATTTGGTCTCCATCACCTTGGCGGATGGCACCGGCCAGCCACTGGTTCAACCCGGTGGTTTTGTCACCGCCGCAGTCTCGATTCACGAGGCCACGGGTACCTGCGTCTACCACTTCCCCATTGTGCCGCTCTCCTTGTTCCCGATTCCGAAGACGCCGCCGGTCCCCACCGCGGTGTCGTCATCCTTCTGGCTGGGCGGATCCGCCGGCATCGGAATAGGTGCGGCCCTTCTGGGATTGGCAGCGTTGATCGGGGTCACGATCTCTCGATCCCACGCCCACGGCGCGGTCCGAGAGGACACCCCTTGGTCAGATTCTTGATCGTCTCGGCGATCATCACCCGCCGAATCTGGTTGGCACCCTCGTACGGTTGATCTGGCCTGGCCGTCCAGGGACGTCCCTTTCAGGGGGCAGGTCGGCACGAGCTGATGATGGGTGCAGAACATGGCGCTGCACCTACA
>OBLU010000692.1_pt1 | contig 31578 bp, 34 predicted proteins | sample 1518681 | NCBI WGS metagenome assembly OBLU01 (sample SAMEA3539304, study PRJEB22396) | soil metagenome | biome: tundra; feature: field; material: soil | place: USA | collected 2010-05 | depth 0.15 m
AGAACTGGCCGCTGCTCGAGTACGCCATCCTGGGCAACATCGTCCCCGACTTCCCGCTCATTAACAAATCCTTCAACCTGTCCTACTCCGGCCCCGACGGTTAGGGTTACTGCATCCGTTGCTGCTCTTTGTTTGTCATTCCCGAAGGGAATCTGCTTTCGCTCTAAGTACCGAGGCCACCATGATCAACACCCTCTCCCGCATGGCCCGCACCGGCATCCTCACCGAGCCGCTGCCGCCGGTTGCCGTACCCGCGCCCACCGTCGAAACCCTGCAACACGCGCTGTGGAAGATCCTGGGCCGTGCCCTCACCATCCGCCACGTCGACGCCGGCTCCTGCAACGGCTGCGAGCTCGAGATCCACGCGCTCAACAATCCCTACTACAACCTCGAAGGCGCAGGCATCAAATTCGTCGCCAGCCCGCGCCACGCCGATCTGCTGCTGGTCACCGGGCCCGTCGCCGCCAACATGCGCGAGGCGCTACTGCGCACCTACGACGCCATCCCCGACCCCAAGCTCGTCGTCGCTATCGGAGACTGCGGCGCATGCGGCGGCGTCTTCGGCCCCACCTACGCCACGCACGGCCCCATCGCCAGCGTCATCCCGGTCAACCACACCGTCGCCGGCTGCCCGCCCACACCCACGGCGATCCTCGCCGGCATCCTGCAAGCCCTGGCTGCGTGCTAGATCGGTGGGAGTCACCAGCGCCACACCACGTGATTCGCCGCCACCGCCACAAACTCATCCCACCAACTCAAAGCCCTCCAGCCGGCTGGTCTTCTTGTCGAAGGTGACCGTGGCAGTGCAGCCCGCCCATCTACCCAGCGCACTTACCAGCGCATCCGCAAGAGAACCGCGGCCGGCCCTCAGCGCGGCAACCGCAGTGAAAACCTCCTGCTCGTTTTGAATGACAAGCGTATCGGACTGCAGCATGCCCTCGACAACATTGGCAATCTCCTGACTCGACAGATCGTAGACCCGGCTAAGAACCCACACTGTCTCCACCATGGTCACGAGGCTCACAAACCCCGGCTCGTCCTCCGTGAGCCACCGCTCCATAATCTCGGTCGCCTTTCTCGACTGAACCGGGTCATCCTGTGCGAAGTACCGTACCAGCACGTTCGTATCGAGACCCTTCATCGCCGCCGCCGAGCGCCCCGGCTCCTCTCCACTGCACCGGCCACGATCGCCTCCTCCATCTCATCGAGGGAGACCTTCCGCCGCCGCGGCTTGACAATGCCTTTCAAGCGCGACGTGGGTACCTTGGGCAGGATCACCACGGTGCCATCCGGATGCTTGAAGAACTTAATCCGGTCACCCGGCTCAAGCCGCAAATGATCGCGAATTGCCTTTGGGATAGTCGCCTGTCCCTTCACGCTAAGCGCCGATTCCATCGCCACACCGCCTTTACTTTCTGGATAAAGTAATACTGCGCTGCGAGGCGCAAGTCAACCACCCACAGCCAGAATCTAAAGCGGGCCCAGGATACCGAGGCTTAGCGCCTGTTCCCTACAACTCCATCGCGTGCCCTGCCACCAACCCCTTCGCGCGCGCCAGGAACTCCTCCAGCGTCACGCTGCCCTGGTCGCCCTTGCCGCGCGTGCGCACGCTGACGCTGTTGGTCGCCGATTCCTTGTCGCCCAGAATCAGGATGAATGGAATCTTCTGCAACCCGAAGTCGCGAATCTTCGCATTCATCTTTTCATTCCGCGCATCCAGCTCCACGCGCAGTCCCGCAGCCTCCAGCGTCTTCTTCACCTGCTCCGCGTAGACAAGGTGCTTGTCGCTGGAGATCGGCACCAGCCCCACCTGCACCGGAGCCAGCCACAGCGGAAACGCGCCCGCGTAATGTTCGATCAGCACGCCAAAGAAGCGCTCCACACTCCCAAATAAAGCGCGGTGAACCATGACCGGCCGATGCATCTCACCGTCCTCGCCCTTGTACTCCAGCTCGAACCGCGCCGGCAGGTTGAAGTCGAACTGCACCGTCGACAGTTGCCACATGCGGCCCAGCACGTCCACCAGCTTGATGTCGATCTTCGGCCCGTAGAACGCCGCCTCGCCCGGAATCACGCGGTAGGGAATCTCGCGCCGCCCCAGCGCATGCTTCAGCGACTCGATGGCGCTGTTCCAGTGCGTCGCGTCGCCGGTATAGTCCGTCGGCTTGGCCGGGTCCCAGGTCGAAAGCTCAACCTTGAACTCCTTGAACCCGAACGTGTCCAGCACCGACTTCGCGAAGTCGATGCAGGCAACAACTTCATCCTCGATCTGTCCCGGCGTGCAGAAGATGTGCGCATCGTCCTGCGTAAATCCGCGCACCCGCAACAGCCCGTGCATGGTGCCCGACCGTTCGTAACGATACACGTTCCCTAATTCCGCATAGCGCTGCGGCAGGTCGCGATAGCTGCGCGGGCTCGACTTGTAAATCAGGATGTGGCCGGGGCAGTTCATCGGCTTCAGCCGGTACTCCGCGTCATCCAGCTCCATCGGCGGATACATATTCTCGCTGTAATACCCCTCATGTCCGCTGATCTTCCACAGCTCGCGCCGCATGATGTGCGGGGTGAACACCATATCGTAACCACGCCGGATACATTCTTCGCGCATCCAGTCTTCCATCGTCTTGCGAATCAGCCCGCCCTTGGGATGCCAGAAGATCAGCCCCGCGCCCGCCACCTCCTGGATCGAGAAAAGGTCGAGCTGCCGGCCCAGTACACGATGGTCGCGCGCCTTGATCTCCTCCAGCCGCTTGAAGTGTGCGTCCAGATCCTTCGCGTTGAAGAACGCCGTCCCGTAGATGCGCTGCAACTGCTGGTTCTTCTCATCGCCCAGCCAGTACGCGCCGGCAATCGAAGTAACCTTGTACGCCTTCACCCGCCCGGTCGACGGAATATGCGGTCCGCGGCAGAAGTCCGTGAAGTTGCCGTTCTTGTAGAGCGAAATCTCCTCGCCCGGCCGGGTGAACTTCTCGATGAAGTGCACCTTCATGAACTCGCCCTGCGCCGAGTAGTCCGTCAGGCCCACCTCGCGCGGCTCCTCCACGCGCACAAACTTCTCATCGCGCGCCACCACCTCGGCCATGCGTGCCTCAATCGCGGCCAGGTCCGCCTCGGTAAACGGCGTCTCGCGGTACACATCGTAGAAGAAGCCATTCTCAGTCGCCGGACCATGCCCCAGCTTGGTCTCCGGAAACAGCTCCAGGATCGCCGTCGCCATCACGTGCGCGGCCGAGTGCCGCAGCACCTTCAGCGCCGCCTCATCCTGCTCCTTCAGCAGCGTCAGCTCGACATCCTCGGTCAAGGGCGCAGCCAGATCCACCAGCCGCTCGCCGCCGTTCGCCGCCCCATACATCGCATCTTCCGAAGTCGCATCCGCCGCCGATCCGTCCCCACTGTTGTCATTCCGCAGCGCCCCATTGTTGTCATTCCGCAGCGCCCCATTGTTGTCATTCCGCAGCGCCCCATCGTTGTCGTTCCGCAGCGCCCCATTGTTGTCATTCCGCAGCGCAGCGGAGGAATCTGCTTTTTGGAGCGGCTTAATTCGAGCCACCACCACCGCCGCAGCCAGGCGCGGAGAAATGTTATTCGCAATATCGAAAGGCGTCGTCCCGCGCGGAACTTCGCGCCGTGAACCATCCGGAAGCTGAACTTGAATCTGCTCTATACTCACGCCTTACAGAATACCGCTTCGGCCACACCTCTCCCACAACATCGTGCGCCTGATCGGCATCCAAGCCTGCAGGAGACACCCATGAAGTTCTTATGCCTTGCCTACGGAGACGGGAAAGACTGGACGGCGCTGACCAAAGAGGAACAGGACCAGTTGTTGGCCCAGGACCAGTCCATTCGCGACCGCGGCGCCCTGATGGCAGCCGTGGAACCCACCGTCACCACGGTGCGCGCCTGGAACGGCCAGCCCCCTTCCACCATGCCCAAACCCGTCGCTCCGCTGATGGCGCCGCTCGCGGGATTCTCCGTGATCGAGGCGGAAAGCCTCGCCGAGGTCATCCAACTCGTCGCTAAAACGCCCTGTGCCTATGCCAAGGGAGCCATTGAAATCCGGCCGATCCTCAGCATTAACAACGCCGAGCCGGCCGGTTGATCGGTCGATCAGGCCCGGGACACAACTGCTTCCTCGTCCCGAGTTCTCATTAAAGAAGACGAAGAGAAGCGGGCGCGCCCGTTTGGCACCCTCCCGCTTCTCTTCGCAGTTCTCGAAAGCGGATCTACGCGATCAGGTTCTGCCCCGACGTAGCCGTCGTCCGCAGCACCAATCGATTGGCTTTCGCCCACACATGTCCCCGCCAGATGCCGATGAGAGGGGCACCCGCAACTACAACAAACGCATAGATCGTCGCGTATTGCATATCGATTTCTCCTTGTCGTGACCTTGACAGCCTGGGAGTGCGGAGTCGGAACGGCGAGTACACCAAGACGTGTGGGCCTGCATCCGGCGTCGCCACCGAATGCTGTTTCCACTATCGGCGCGCGCCGGCTCACCTACCAATCCCACCTCCCCCGCGCGCACCGAACTTTCGGGTCAATCCCCATGACACCTTCGTGTTATTCCCGTCCCAAATCCGGACGCCGCAGCGGGACCTGGCAACATCCCCTGGCCCGCCACCTGTCACGCGGAGAACACGCTGGTTCGCTCCGACTCCCGCACCACCGCGCGCCGCCGCCCCACCAGCAACTCCTGCGCGCTGATCGTCCCGCACACCCGCCCCGTCTCCCGGTCCACCACCGACATGCTCATCACATGCGTCGTCGCCATCTCCTCCGCCACCGCGCGGCACGTCTCGTCCGAATAAGCGAACACCTCCGGCTCCTCGCCGCCAACCTCCGCTGCCTCCGTCATCACCTCCGCCACGCTCACCATCTCCAGCGGATCGACCCCATACTCCCGCGACAGATGATACCCGCGCCGGCTCAGCTTCTCCGTCAAAATCGATCGCGGCATCACCAGCGACGTCACCAGGTAGCTCGCCGTACACGCCAGCGCCAGCGGCAGCAGCGCCGGCAGCGCATGGGTCAGCTCCAGCGAGAACAGAATCGCCGTCAGCGGCACGCCCAGCGATCCCGCCAGCATCGCGCCCATTCCCATCAGCGCAAACACGGCCTGCACGTCGCCCGGCAGATGCGCCACCCGCGCCACCGTCTCGCCAATCGCCGCCCCAATCATCAGCAGCGGAGCCAGCACGCCGCCCGACGTCCCCGAGCTCAGCGAGAACGCCCACATCAGCGACTTCGCCACCAGCAGCCCCACCAGCAGCCCCAGCGGAGCATTCCCGCGCAGCAGCTCCGCAATATTGTCGTAGCCCACGCCCAGCCCGCGCGGAAAGAAGAAGCCGCCCACGCCAATCCCGATGCCGCCAATCGCCGGCCACCACATCCAGTGAATGCGCATCCGTCCGCAGAAATGCTCGAACGCATCTTCGAACCCGTACATCATGCGACTCAGCCCCGCCGCCGCAAACCCCACCAGCACGCCCAGCGGCCCGGCCACCAGCATCATCGGCCATAGCCGCATCCCCGCATGGACTTCGACTGGAAAGATCGGCCCCGCGCCCAGCCAGCCGATCCGCAGCGCTCCGGCCACAATGCTCGCCACCGCCACCGGCACCAGCGAGCGCGGCCGCCACTCGAACAGCAGCAGCTCCACCGCCAGCAGGATCGCCGCCATGGGCGCGGCAAACGTCGCCGCCATGCCAGCCGACGCGCCCGCCACCAGCAGCGTGGTGCGCTCCGCGTCGGTCAGCTTCATCCACTGCGCCACCAGCGACCCGAACGCGCCGCCCGTCATGATGATCGGGCCCTCCGCGCCAAACGGCCCGCCCGACCCAATCGCAATCGCCGCCGACAGCGGCTTCAGCACCGCCACCAGCGGATCCACCCGCGCCCCACGCAGCAGAATCGCCTCAATCGCCTCCGGAATCCCGTGCCCGCGAATCTTGTCCGACCCATAGTGCGCGATGAACCCCACCAGCAGCCCGCCCACCACCGGCACCAGCGGCATCACCCACGGCGACAGTGTCGACCCCGCCGGCCCCACCGCCGCCAGGCTCAGCCGGTGGTAGTAGAAGAGATTCGTCATCAGCGCAATCGCGCGCAGCAGCACCACCGCCAACCCAGCCGCGCCCACGCCAATCACCAGCGCCACCGCGGTCAGCAGCCACACCCGCCGATTCACCGTAAAGTCCCGTAACGCAGACGGCCTGGCCTTCATGCCCCGTGTTCCCCGATCTGGCCCGCGCCAACGGCAACGCCGGCATGCGTGCCGACCCGCCGCAACGCCTTCGCCAGCCGCGGAGCCAGCTCATCCAGCTCGCGCGCATGATCCACCGCCAGCCGCCGCAGCAGCCGCTCGCCCTTGGCCGTCACCCGCAGAATCGCGCGCCGCCCGTCCGCGGGATCGGCCGTCCGCACCAGCAACCCCTCGCCTTCGGACCGGTCCACCAGCTCCACCACGCTGTTATGCCGCAGCCTCAGCCGCGCCGCCGCATACGCAATGGTGACCTTCTCGCCCGGCGGCGCCCCTGCCACCTGCAGCAGCAACTGGTGCTGCTGCGGCTGCAGCCCGGCGTCCATCGCCGCGCACTCACTGAAGTACAGAAACTGCCGCAGCTCAAAGCGAAAATCCGCCAGCGTCCGCAACAGCGCTACCGCTTCATCCGTCGTTCCACGATCAACCATAGTTATATCGTAAGACGATATAAATGCAAACGCAACCCACCTTCCACACCATCATTCACCCTTTCACCTCGTCATTCACCCTTCCACCTCGTCATTCACCCTTCCACCTCGTCATTCACCCTTCCACCTCGTCATTCCCCCTTTCGCCTCGTCATTCACCCTTTCGCCTCGTCATTCACCCTTTCACGTTGTCATTCAGGCGCAGCCAGAATCCCGGTAGTTGCCGTTGCCCTTTTTGTTTGTCATTCCGCAGCGCAGCGGAGGAATCCGCTTGCCGGCCCCTTCGGGTGACACCCTCGAACCTCGAACCCCGAACCTCGAACCTGGCTCTAAAATAGACCCCATGTCCTTCGCCGCAGCGGTCGATCACCTGCACGCCCTCACGCAAGAACTCGCTCCCGGCACCTCCGCACCTCGCCGCAAGTTCGACCTCGCCCACATGCGCATTCTCGCCCACGCGCTCGGCGACCCGCAGACTAAATTCCCCTCCATCCTCATCGCCGGAACCAACGGCAAGGGCTCGACGGCCGCCACGCTCGCCACCATCCTTACCGCCGCCGGCTACCGCACCGGCCTCTACACGTCCCCCCACCTAACCCGCGTCACCGAACGCATCCGCGCCTCCAGCCCACCTTCCCATGAAGGCGTCATCTCGACCGAGCGTAGCGAGTGGAGAGACCCCCGCATTTCGACCGAAGCGCCCGGCGCGTCCGAAGAAGGCGTCATCTCGACCGGAGCGAAGCGCAGTGGAGAGACCCCCGCATTAGCTTTTGTCTTTCCCTCGAACCTCGAACCCCGAACCTCGAACCTGCTCGAAATCCCCGAGCCCACCTTCGCCCGCCTCTACTTCCAGGTCGACGACGCGGCCCGAGCGCTCGTCACCGCCGGCGATCTCCCCCACCACCCCAGCTTCTTTGAAGCGCTCACTGCCCTCGCCTTCCTCTACTTCGCCGAAATCCAGGTCGACATCGCCGTCCTCGAAGTCGGCATGGGCGGTCGCCTCGACGCCACCAACATCGTCGAACCGCTGCTCTCGGTCATCACCGACATCGCCCTCGACCACCAGGACTACCTGGGCCACACCCTCCCCGAAATCGCCCGCGAAAAAGCCGGCATCCTGCGGGCTGGAGGCACGCTCATCACGCTGCCGCAGCACCCGGAGGCCAACCAGGCCATCGGCGAAGCCGCCGTCGCCCTCAACGTCCGCGGCATCAACGCCGCCGACTACCTCCCCGGCCGCGCTCCTTTCCCAACCCAAGAAGGCGTCATCTCGACCGGAGCGCGCAGCGCGCAGTGGAGAGACCCCCGCATTTCGTCCTCGCCCCTCGCACCCAACCACTACGACCTGACCCTCAACCACGAACCGCTCCGCGTCCGCTCCCCGCTCGCCGGCCAGCACCAGCAGCGCAACATTGCCCTCGCCATCGCCGCCGCGGTGGAACTCCGCAACACAAAGAGTTACAACATCGCAAACAGCGCAATGGAACAGGGAATCGCCGCCACCCAATGGCCAGGCCGCCTCGAATTCCTTGCGCCGAATCTGCTGCTCGACGTAGCCCACAACCCTGCCGGCGCCTGGACACTGCGCGCCGCGATCGCGACGCTGCCCGAAGATCAGCCCCGCACCCTCATCTTTTCCTGCCTGCGCGACAAGGACCTCCGCGAGATGGCCCAGATCCTGTTCCCCCTCTTCGACTCCTCAACCCCTTTGTCGCCGCCGCACACCTCTTCTTTGTCGTCATCCCGCACCGCCTCAGTGTTGTCATCCCGCAGCGCCTCATCGTTGTCATCCCGCAGCGCCTCATTGTTGTCATCCCGCAGCGCCTCATTGTTGTCATCCCGCAGCGCAGCGGAGGGATCTGCTTCTCCTCCGAACCCCACTCACCACCTGATTCTCACCCCCATCGCGAACCCGCGCGCCGCCTCGCTCGACGACCTCATCGCCGCCGCCCGCGCCCTCGACGTTCCGGCCCACCCCGCCCACACTCCCGCCGAAGCTCTCGCCCTGGCCCGCTCCCTCACACCTGCCAACGGCGTCATCCTCGCCACCGGCTCCATCTACCTCATCGGAGCCCTCCGCGAAGCCGCCCTCACCCCCTAGCAGCCGGGAAACAAACCGCGGATCACACGGATCAACGCGGATTTAAAACGCTCTCATCCCGGATCCGCGTTCCTCCGCGTAAATCCGCGGTCGCCCTCGTCGTATATCGGTCCAATCGGCGTTCCTCGGTGTTAAGCCTTTCGTGTGTCCTACAATATTCCTAACCGCCCGCATTCATGTCCACCACCCCCCAAACCGAGCCCGCGAACCTCGAACCCAGCCTCGAACCTCCTCACCACCCCATCCCCGCCCACCTCCGCTACCTCACGAAATTCCTCATCATCCCGCTGATGGCGCTGGTCACGGCCTTCTTCGGCTGCATCTCGCTCGTCTGCGGCCTGTGGGACAAGTCCGGCCGCCAGCAGCACGCCGTCGCCCACGCCTGGGCTCGGACCATGCTTGTCTTCGCGCTCTCGCCGGTCCGCATCGTCGGCGCGGAGAAGCTCAACCCCGCGCCGGTCGCCGTCTACGCGTCCAACCACCTTAGTTACATGGACACGCCCGTCCTTTTCGCCAAGCTGCCGTTCCAGTTCCGCATCCTGGCCAAGCAGGGCCTGTGGAAGACCCCCTTCGTCGGCTGGTATCTCAAGCGCTCCGGCCAGGTCCCCATCGACGCCAGCAGCCCCCGTTCCGCCGTCGCCGGCCTGCTCCGCGGAGTCGCGACGCTCAAGTCCGGCGTCCCCCTGGTCGTCTTTCCCGAGGGCAAGCGCACCCCCACCGGCCACCTCCAGGAGATCGCCCCCGGATGCGCCTTCATGGCCATCCGCGCCGGCGTCCCGCTCATCCCGGTCGCCCTGATCGGCACCTACGAGCTGCTGCCCATCCACGTCTACAGCCTGCGCCCGCGGCCGCTGAGGATCGTCATCGGCGACCCCATCCCCACCGAAGGCCTCACCACCAAAGACGCCGACACCCTCACCACCCGCCTCTTCGACGAGATCAGCAAACTGTACTACCGGTACTCGGAGCCGGAGTAGGTTGCCAGTTGTCAGTTGTCAGTTGTCAGTTGTCAGTTGTCAGTTGTCAGTTGTCAGTTGGACGTTGGACGTTGATGGTGGATGGTTGGATGCGGTGGCCATTCGGTGTAGCAGCGGGCTTCCGAGAGTGCTGAAAAATCCCGGTTTCGTTAAGGGCACGGATTTATCCGTGCCGTAAAAGCCGCATAATCAGCGGGGCTTTAGCCCCTGAGGTCACTGCTCGTAGCTGCGGAAGACTTCTTCAGCACCCTCTTCAGCCCGCGGTAGTCTGCCGCACAGACACTAGGGCTTCAGCCCCGGGGCAGTCGTCGTCACCAACTCACTCCGCACCCCGAATCGCTCCAACTGACAACTGAGAACTGGCAACTGACAACTACCCTCAGCTTCTCCAATGCAGCGTCACCGGGCCGTCCATCGGATGTTCGCCGGTCCCGCGCAGCCGAGCCTGCTTCAGCGCGAAGTACCACTTCGCTGGCTTGTCCGCGTCGTCGATCAGCATCAGCGCCGGCCCGAATTTCAGCCCCGCCGCCTGTTCCACCATGGTCTGCTGGTCCTGGCCGACGAAGAGGTTGCCGAAGAACTTGAGGATCGGCGTGAACAGCGGAAACCACCCCAGCACGTTCCACGCCCCGACCACGTCGATGCGGCAGGTCGAAGGCGTCACCGGAGTCACCGTGGTCAGCGTGGCGAACCACTTGTCGCCGCAGCGAATCGTCTCGTAGCGCCGGTTCGGCATCACGAAGTCGATGGTGGTCGTCACCGGCCCATGCGCTCCCAGCAGCTTGTACGGCAGGCTGTTGCTCGAAGGCGCATGCGCCGCCATGCGAAATCCGGCGTTGCGACCGTGGTGCTCGGCGTCGAAGATCGGCTCAAAGCTCTTCTCCTTCGCGTGGATGCTGCCCTTCGAGCGCCACCACCACGACTGGTGGACAAACGGCCCATGCGCCGGATCCATCAGCCCGATGATGCCGTGGTCGACATTGCAAGGCAGGTCTGCGGTCAGATGCGCGGTCTTGAACTTCGCAGAAAACTTCGGGACTTCCGGAACAGGAGGAAGCTCGGCACCGGCTCGGCTCGCCCCAGGCTGCGGCATGTAGACCCACGCATACCCGTCGCGCTCCTCGCAGGCAAACGACGCGGCGAAGATCTTCGTCGCGTCCAGCGTATCGGCGTCGGTCAGCGAAGGAATCAGCTTGCACTGCCCCGAGCACGGCTCGAACTCCCAGCCGTGATACTTGCAGGTCACTCGCTCGCCATCGAACCACCCGGCCGAGAGCGGAATGCCGCGGTGCGGGCACAGATCGCGCATTGCAAACACGCGCCCATCGTTCCGCCGCCCCAGCAGCAGCGGATTCCCCAGCAGCAGCGCGGTCTTCGTCTTGCCGGCGCGCAGTTCGTCAGCCCGCATCGCAGGATACCAATCGCCAAACACCAGCTCCGCTGAAGGCCCCGCAGCGCCTGCAAGTTCAACCAATTCGCTCACGTTATCCAATATAGTCGCGAGGGAACCAGTAACCTTGAAGCACCGCACGATGCCGAACGCCGACAGCCACAATCCGAAGCGCTCGCTCAGCAACACGCTGCTGCTGCTGGCGCTATGGATCGCGTTCTACGCCAGCTTCACGCTCGTCCACCCCGCGCTGCTGGACGACGCCGACTCCGTCCACGCCGAGGTGGCGCGCGAGATGCTCCTCCGCCACGACTGGGTCACGCTCTACGCCAACGGCATTCGGTATCTCGAGAAAGCGCCGCTGCTCTACTGGTCGATGGCCGCATGCATGCGCCTCTCGCAGCTTCTCGGCCACCCGTCCGCCTGCTGCCTCGCCGTCGCCGCGCGCATTCCGCTGGCGCTCACGATCCTCGCGCTGGCCTTCGCCGTCGAGACCTTCGCGCGCCGAGCCTTTCGCAGCGCCCGCGCCGGCCTCTACGCCGCGCTGATCCTGCTGTCGTCGCCCGGCATCTTCCTCTTCACCCGCATCACGCTGCCCGACGCAATGGTCTGCCTCTGGCTCACGCTGGCCATGCTCTGCTTCTGGCTCACGGAGCTCCCTTGGTTGTCATTCCGTAGCGCAGCGAAGGAATCTGCTTCTCCCTCGAACCTCGAACCTCGAACCTTGAACCTGCCCTGTTACGCCTTCGCCGCCTGCTGCGCGCTCAATGTCCTGACCAAAGGCCTGATCGGCGTGGTGTTCCCGATCGCCATCGTGACGATCTACCTGCTGCTGACGCGCGGCCTGCGCGGAACCCTCAGCCGCATCTTCGAGCTGCACCCGTTCTCATCGACGGCGATCTTTCTCGCGATCGCCGCGCCGTGGCATCTGCTCGCGGCGTGGCGCAATCCCAGCCGCGGCCGTCCCGGCGAGCTCACCTTCCTGCACGGCCACTGGTGGGTGCCGCTGCCCACCGACGGCAACGTCCACGGCTGGGCGTGGTTCTACTTCGTCAACGAGCAGGTGCTGCGCTACCTCAACCTGCGCGTCCCCCGCGACTACGACACGGTCCCGCTCTGGCTCTTCTGGGGCCTGTGCCTCGTCTGGCTGATGCCGTGGAGCGCATCTGTGTTCCACGCCGTGGCCGGCACTTGGCGCCGCATCCGCGAAGGCGGTGCTTCGATCTCACCCCGGGGCCGTCATCCTGAGCGGAGTTTGGCGCACCTGCGGCAAACGGAGCCGAAGGACCCCGGAGATGTTCGCGACCCCTCGGAAGCCCGAACCGTTCTGCCGACTCAGTCTGCCGCCAACGTGGATCTGCTCCTCGTCCTCTGGGCCGCTCTGCCGCTCATCTTCTTTTCTTTCTCCACGCGCCAGGAATACTACGTCCTGCCCGCGCTGCCGCCGATCGCGATTCTCATAGCCAAATGGCTTGCTGAAGATGGACGTATCAAATGGCTCCCCACCTCGCCAAAGGGCAAACGCCTCCGCGAAGCGACCCTGCGCTGCACCGCCGTCCTCGTGGCCCTCGGCGGGATTTTCGCCGCGGCCGCGCTCTTCTTCCTGCTGCACACGCGCACGCCCGCGCCGTCGACCGACCTGGCACAACTGCTGCAGCAGAATCCATCCGACTATGCGCTGAGCATGGGCCACTTCCTCGACCTGAACGCGCAGGCGCTTGGCCTGTTCCGCCTACCGCTGGCGCTCGCCGCCGCGAGCCTCTTCCTCGGCCCGCTCGTCTCGTACCTCCTGCGCCGCCGCGCGCGGTCTCACGCCGCAACGCTCGCCCTCGCGGCAGGCGCGTTTGGCTTCCTGCTCGCCGCAGACCTCGCGCTGCAGACCTTCGCCCCAGTCCTCAGTTCGCAGCAACTCGCCGCCGCCATCGCCCCGCAGGTGCATGCGGACGACCTCATCGTCATCCACCAGGAGTACGAGTACGGCTCGACGCTCGGCTTCTATCTCCAGCGCCCCAGCTACGCGGACCGCAATGGCCGCCCCTTTGCCGTCAACCCGATTCACATCCTCACCGATGCCAGCTACAACGGCATGGCCGACTACGGCCGCAGTTCCAACCTCTGGTACGGCAGCTTCTTCCCCGACGCGCCGCGCATCTTCGAGACGCAGCAGTCCCTTGCCGCCAAATGGCGCGGCCCGCAACGCATCTTCCTCTGGCAGGATCTCGCCGCGCAGCCCAGCCCGCTGCCCGCCGCGCTCTCGCCCGTCTACGTCCTCGCCCGCTCCGGCGGCAAAGAGATCGTCAGCAACCAGCCCAACCGCTGATAGGATGTTCCGTGCACAAAGGAAGGAAGGGCCACGTGGTAGATCCGGAGAATTTGGCAAGAAATGCGATCGAGGAAGCGGGATTCAAAGTCCACGACGCAAACATTCTGTTTCACGCGAACTGCCCAAACATCGATCTGGTCGTGTACGGAAAGGAGCAAGCAATCTACGTACAGGTGAAGTCTTCGCGGAAGCCGGCTGGCAAGGACGGCATAACCGTCGACGGCTCGCCCTGGACTGAGGAACAGCTATATCAGAACGCCGGGATCTACAACAAACGTGACGGGTTTATGGCGAGATTAATTGTCCTGGTTGATTTGGCAACAGGCGACAGCCCCACTTTCTACATTGCGCCGCCAGTTGAACTTGAGCGCATCGCACGTAAGAAAGGGAAGACGTTCGCGAGCAAACTGAAAAGGGATGGCACCAAGCGTGTAATTGGATTCCGCAAGGAGCTCTCAAGGGAGGAACTCAAGCCGTGGTTAAACGCCTGGCATCTACTCGGCGAGCCGCTTAGACAGTCCGACCGGGCCAACTCGACGCAGCCGAAGGAAGACCGCGAGTGGGTCGATGCTCCCAGGATAGGACGCGAGCTGTTGTGATTTACTCCCCGCCCGTCAGCTAACTAGAGCGGGTATTCCGGGCCTCTATTCGGGTTCCTGCCGTGACAGTCCGAGCCACGCCGTGAGCGCGCAGAACTGCCCGCACAGCATCCACTGCAGCGCCATCCAGAACGGGTCGTGACCGGCCGTCCGCGGAGCCAGCAGCAACATCGCCACCGCCGAAAGCACCGCGCAGAGTACAACCGCCATCACTCCAAACCGCGGGGCCCGCACTGGGGCATGCACGCGCAGGGCCGACGCCCGCAACGCTACTCGCGCCGCGAAGCCGTCCGGAATCGCCACGCGAGGATGGCGCTCGAGCACCCTGACCACCTGGGCGTCCAGCGCACGCATCTCCGCTGTCATCGCTTCGCCATCGATCCTTCGGGGTTCCTCTTCTAAAGGTGGCATACCTCGCTCCTTATCTGTCCTTGCCGGGCGGCGATACTCTCGCGCAGCCTCTTTCTACCGCGATGCAAATGCGTTCTGACGGTTCCGATGGGCATGTGCAGGGCCGCTGCAATCTGCTCATAGCTCTGCTCCTCCTGGTGATACAGCACCAGCACCGCGCGTTCCGCTTCGCTCAACTTCTGCAACTCCTCTTCCGCCATCGCCGCGAGCTCGCGTTCTTCCAACTGCTCCTCGGGATTCTTTGCCGGATCGCTGAGCCTCTCCTCGAACGGCCAGTCCGTGTCCTCCGAGATCGAGATCAGCGGCCGATCTTCGCGGCGCCGCCTCTTCCACTCCTCCTGCGCAACGTTCACGGCAATGCGGTACAGGTAGGTTGACACCAGCGCTTCGCCGCGAAAGCCGGGCAATGCCCGATACAGCCGCAGGAAAACCTCCTGCGCCAGGTCCTCAACACGGTCCATGCTTCCCGTCAGCCGGGCCAGCGTGCGAAACACCATCGCCTGGTTTTCGCGCACCAGCCTCTCGAAACCTTCGGTCATGCCATTCGCGTTCAAGATCGTCCGCCAGCGTTAGACCGGCACGCGCCGTGAAAGTTTCAGGCGTGGACTGAAACTTTACTCCTATGCGCCTGTCTAACGGCCACAGAAAAGGGAGAAATCCAATGAACGTCTTCGACAGTCCGTTTATCGTTCCTGTCGCAGGAATGATTTTCGTCGCAGTTATCATTATCTCGGGCGCCGTGAGCAAAGCCCATGCGCGCCGCCTCAAGGCCGAGCAGCGCATGGCCATGGTTGCACGCGGGATGAAGGCCGAAGAGATCGCCCTGCTGCTGGATCAAGCCCCTGAGGACCTGGCAGAGCAGCGTGCTCGTGACGCCATGCTGGGCACGTACTCCGACCCGATGCGCGGCCTCCGAAATGGACGCCGCACCGCGATCTTTTTCTGCTCCGTGGGCGTGGGCGCCATTCTCTTCTTTGTGACGCTGGTCCAGATCCTCGGAGAGCACGAAATCTATTCCGGCGCAGCCGCCGCTCTCATTCCGCTGGCCATCGGGATCGGCTTCTTCATCGACTACCGCCTGCAGAAGCGCGACTACGAAGCCATGCGCGCGAACGCGGAACCTCACGTCTGAGCGTGATCCCCAGCCCCGACGGCCGCCCCGCTGCCTTCAGGCTACGTGCGAGATGCGTCCATTTTCCAGTTCGAAATGTTCGCCGCGCCAGACTACCGTGTGCGAGGCGAAGCTCCACGCCCAGAAGATCAGCCCGAAGAAGTCGCGCAGCGGCAGCAGCCAGATGTCGCGCAGCACCTGCTCATCACGCAGCAGCCCGACGCCGACTGTCAGCGCCACCGACACGCGCGCCAGCAGCACCAGGCTCAGCAGCGTAAAGCTCCACAGCGCGAACCCCGTGGCCACGCAGTTCAGCACCGCCCACGGAATGCAGTAGGTGATGCCGAGCCCGACATAGCCCCAGCGCCGCGAGTCGCGCGTGCTGCGCGCCCAGCGTAGCTGGTGGTCCCAGAAGCCGCGAAAGTCGTACGCGGGCACGGTCGTCTCGACCGTCTCCGGGCAGAGTTCGACGCGGTAGCCCGCCCGCGCGATGCGCACGCCCATCTCGTAGTCGTCGGCCAGGTAGTCGACCAGCGGCTCCAGCCCGCCGGCTGCCACCAGCGCCTGGCGCGACACCGCCAGCGTCGAGCCGAGCCCGAAGCGGATGCCGCCTTCAATCTTGCGCGCCGTCAGCACGCCCGGCATGAAGTCGGTGGAAATCCCCAGCGCCTCCAGCCGCGACCACAGCGTCAGAGCTTTGCCGTCGGCCGCCGTCCGCCCCAGGTAAGGAGCCGTCACCATGCCTACTTTTGGGTCGCCAAAGCACGCCATCACGCGCGTCAGGTAGTGCGGCGAGACGCGGATGTCGCTGTCGTTGATGAGGATGTAATCGTACGAAGCCTGGCGCAGCATCTGGATCAGGTTGCTCACCTTGCCCGACGTTCCCAGCCGCTCGGGGCACGCGATCAGCCGGATCGCGCAGTCGGGAAACTCCTGCTTCAGATGCTCGATCTGCTCCGCCGCCGGGTCGTCCAGGCTGCTGACGCCGAACAGGATCTCGAAGCGGCCCGCGTACTGCTGCCGGCAATGGCTGACGAAGCCCGCGTACATGCGCGCGTCCACGCCCTTCAGCGGCTTCAGGATGGTGACGTCCGGCGCGAACGCAGGCTCCCCCGCGGCGGCGCGCGCCATGCTGCGCCAATGATGTTCGAAGTCCCGCGCGCCCCACAACGCCAGCAGCATGTAGACCAACCCGCCCACGGTCAGCAGCGTCGTGATGCCCTCTACCGGCGTCGCCATGTCCTCTAGTGTAGTGCGTCGGAAATAAGGGTGGGTATCAGACGCAGGGGGATGATTCGCTTCCGGATTAGCAGCGGGCTTCAGCCCGCGGTAAATCGCACATAAATCATTGGGCTTTAGCCCCTGGACCTTTTCCACCCGCTCCGATACGCAGAAGCGAATACATGTCCATCTGTGTGACGCACTGCACTGGTCTACCCAACCCTCGGGCGCAAGCGTCCGTACGCCGCAGCCGGGCCCGTCGACCGCCGCTCCATTGTGTGCAAAACAGGACAGACTCGCCGTGTGCGGCGTGAAACGCTGGTACCGTGGCGACCTCGGCGCCGAATTGTCCCTTGGAGGTTGTCCGCGGTTGCGAGGGAAGAGAGGTGCTTATGCCGCACGTTTCGATCAACGCCAGAACCTACAGCCGGCTTGCCCGGTTCGCTGCGAGCGCAGGTATCTCTGTCCATGCCGCTGCGGCAGACGCGGTCGATAACTGGCTGGACCTCGCGAACGATCCTCGCGTTGCCATCGCTGCGCTGACTGCGATTGGCGAGATCGCGCCGGCCCCGCCGGCAATCCCCGCCGCAGAGGCAGCGCCCATCGTGCCCACGAACGTCACTTATATCGATGCGTTCGGGGGCCGCAGCCTGCAACACAAGATCGAGGCTTCGCGGAGACACCGGGAAGCCGCGTCCGGAAAGGCGTCCAGGTGAACGCCCCCGCGCAGACTGGTCTGGCCGACATCGCCGCAGCGGAACCATGCGCTTCGACGGCAGAAGCCCGGGAGAAGGCTGAACTCGACGCACCGGGTATGGTCTCATCCTGCCCTCGCTGCAAGTGCTACGCGATTCGCCGCTCGCACCGCAGAGGATTTGACTGGCTGATGTCCGCGATCGGCTTCCGGCCTGCGCGCTGCTACACCTGCGCCAAGCGCTTCTACGTGCGCCACTCGCGGATCAGAGACTGACGCTAAGGCTCATCGCCCACGTAGAAGCCAGCGTTCCATCCGCGTTTTTCCTGTGCGGGGAGAGAGTTGGCCTGCGGGTCATTGCGCCTCCTCTTGCGGGTCCGTGTCACCGCCGATTCGCGGAAGACCTTCACCAGGCCTGGTCAATACTGACGACGCCAATATCCCGCATCTCCGTAGGATGTGCAACGCAAGCATCCGCTTTCGCGTCCTACTGATGACTAGTGTGCAGCGGATTCTTCTCCAACCCAGATGCCTCCCGGGCATCCCCTCCGGAGTTTCTTGTACGCGAACAGCCCAAACGGGCTGAGTGCCCCAGCTCGCACGAAGCCCGCTCCCAACAAGGGTCCGGCGAGTCCTTGCCACGAGCCGTCCGAAGGAGATGTGATGTCGCTTACGAGAGTTCTGCTGGTCGATGATGACGACCTGATTCGATCCATGTTGGAGCAGGTATTGCAGGAGCAAGGCTTCGATGTGACCGCCGCAGGCAATGTCGCCGAAGCCTTGAAGCTGATCACCTCCAACGTCTATGACGTCCTGCTGAGCGACCTGCATATGCCGGGCGCGGGAGATGGCCTGACCGTCGTCAGCGCCATGCGCCACGCCAACCCAAAGGCCGTCACCATGCTGTTGAGTGCCTTCCCGGAGATGGACGCCGCATCGCATGCCATCCTGCTGCAGGCCGACCAGATCCTGGTGAAGCCGATGGATGTGTCGGCGCTGGTCAGAGCCATCAACGAGAGGCTCGCGATCGGACCTCCTGCCGCTCGCGTCGTAGAGACGGTAGCCACCATTCTGGAACGCACCACCGAGATCACCATCAAGGACTGGTTTGAGCACATCCAGAAGGACGACAAGGTCATGGCGGTGACCCTCACCTACGAACAGCGCATCTGCCACCTGCCTCAGCTCTTTCGCGAACTTGTGGATCGTCTCCGGTCCTCCAAGCCCATCGGCAGCAAGGAGTTCATTTCAGCAGCTGCGGCGGAGCACGGACTCAACCGGCGCAACCAGGGCTATACCGCCTCGATGCTGGTGGAAGAGTCGCGCATGCTGCAGGTCACCATCTTTCATACCTTGCAGAAGAACCTGGCACGCATCGACTTCAGCATCCTGCTCACCGAGGTGATGACCATCGCCGACGAGATCGATTCGCAACTGAGCCAGGCGATGGTAAGCTACGTCGCGGCGTCGGCCGGCGACGAACTCGCTGCCTGAGTCCGTTTCAAACCCACCCGCAGACGGAAGCGCCGTTCAGGCCGGCACGGTGGCCGATGGGGAGGAGTGCCCGCCTCACCCTCCTTTGAGGACCGTGCTTCGCTCGGAATCCACCAGGGACAGGACTTTCGCCTGGACGGCGAGTGGATACATATCTTCTGCGCTCAGATGCACGACCATCGCGCCTGCATAAACCACTCGGATTCCTTTTGAGGACCACGTTACATACGAAATCTCTGGCTCCTGCATCGTATTGAACCTCTGTACACCATAAGATGCAGGTGCGGACCACTCAAACTTTGAAAAATTGATAATCAGTAGGGAGTGGGTGGCGGCTCACAACTGCGGCACGCCCGCGTGGTATTCGTACACCACCAGCGATGGGAACTCGCGCAGACGCCGGTAGTGCGGGTTCGCATCCAGCCAGCCGAGCGCAGGCTCCGCGCCGGGATTGTCGTCGTCTGGCTTGTACGCGATCACAATCCCGTCCGCCGGCAGGTGCCCGAGCGACTGATACAGCCGATCGCCGTGCTCCGGCAGCACACTGATCTTCAACCCGGAGTAGTACGCAAAATCAGGATAGTTCTGGTTGGCGTACAGAATGGTGGAAGGGGAGAAGGTGTGCTTCAGGAAATCCGAAACGGTCATCTCCTCGGAAACGGTGGGATCGATGAATCCCGAATCGAAGCGCTGACCGACCGGCCAGAAGCCGGCAATCAGCAGGGCGGCCAGCACCGCAACTCCACCCATCCGCGCCATCCGCCTGTGTCCTTCTACCAGCCAGCCGAGACCCACGCCCGCCAGCAGGAACAGCGGCGGCGCAACCGGCAGGATGTAGCGCTGCTCCTTGTGGCTCAAGGCGCTGAAGAAGAGCAGGATCGCGAACGCCCACAGCGCCAGGAAAGCTTCCCAACGCTGGCGGCTGTAGCCAAGAAATTCCGCGCGGCTGGCCACCGCACTTCGCCTCCACGCCTGCCACGCTGTCCGGACCAACCACAAAGCCAGTCCCGCCACCGTGAGCCAGGAGAAGATCAGGATGAAGTCGTGCACGTAAAAGAAGAACGGTTGAACCGGGCCGAGGAAGGAACTCCAATTCTGGCGGATGGTGGCCAGGAAGCCCCCGTAGCGGAGACGCGACCAGCCCAGGTACGGCCCAACGCCCACGGCGAATCCGGCGCCGCAGGCCAGCACTGCCCGGACGCGTCGATCCGCCGCCAGCAGCAGCAGGCCGAGCACCGCCACGCTCGACAGCGACCCGAAGCGGATCAGCACCGTGAGCGCAAGGGCAAACCCCGCGGACGCAAAGCGAAGATCGGTCTGCTTTTCGAGAGCGCGCAGTAGCAGCCAAAGCGAGAGCAGGATCAGCGAAACAGCAGGGCAGTCGGCGAGCAGGCTGTGTCCGCCGATGTCGCGAACGAGTCCGCCGGCTCCATCCGGGAGAATGCCCGCGAAGTAGGGAGTAAACGCCAGCAGCAGCGCGGCGATTCCGGCTGCGATCTTCCCCACCAGCCTGCGTCCGGCCAGGTAGAGCAACACGATGCCGGCCACATTCAGCAACGCCGTCAGAATCCAGGCCGCGTAGTCGCTGTGCCACAGCAGAAACGCGCCGGCGAAGAGGATCGACTGCAGCGGAGGCCGGCTGCCGATCTCCGAATAATTGGTCCTGCCGCAGCACAAGACGTCGGCATCCTGCAGGTAGACGTTTTCGTCCCAGTAGTGCAGCTTCGACATGCCCCAGAGACGCACCAGAAATGCGCCGGCGACGACCAGCATCACAAACGCAACTTCCAGGCGTGCACGGCGGCGCGAGTCCCATTCGCGGATCGTCCCCGGCTCGAGTTCCGTGGTGGTGGTTCGAATCATGGATCGTACCCCGAAACCGGGCCTGAGAATCCCGGCGACGGAGACTCTTCCATTATGATCGAGCGCGGCCCGCGGCAACCATCCTTGCCGGGAAGCCGCGCCTGGCGGCCGCCGCGCTTTTGTCGCAGCCCTCGCCCACCCGTTCAACCGCGCACCTTGCAAGCTCAAACCGCGCCGGTATATTGTTCTGGGATTCGCAGAGCAGGACCACTCTCTCAGGAGGCGAAAAGCAATGCGCTTGCGTTCGGGACACCTTGCCTTGATCACGGTTCTCGCGGTAACACTGGCCGGCTGCGGAGGCTCTGAGCCCTCCGAATCCCAGATGAAAGACGCCATGAGCAATTTCCTGAATCACCCGCCGGACGGCAGCACCGGCGATCCGATCAACATCGCCACGTTCAAGAAAGGGGCCTGCGACAAACCCACCGCGCAGGGCTACAACTGCACCTTCACCATGACGGTCACCTCCGCCAACATGCTGGCGCAGATGTTCAACAACCTGCCCAGCGCTGTCTTCTACAAGGACGCGAGCTCCGGCAACTGGATGATGCGCGCGCCGTTCTGATCTGCGAAGAGGCCGCGGAGCAACCTCATCCGCGACGCCACGCCGGGAACGAATCTCCCGGCGCGGCGTCGCGCTGCGCCCGCCTGCGCTCAATCCGCCCCGCCGCGGGCGATATAGATCAGATTGATTTAGATCAGATATAGTTACAAAAAGCCCGGCCTCCCGGGAACCGCAACAATCAGCAGCGAAGATCTATCCATATCTTTTCGCCGAACATGACGGACCCGTCCGCCGTGTTTCAGCGGAGCAGCGCCGATCGAGCAGTTTCACCGCACTGGAGACATCGATGAAACGTTGGCAAGCAGGAATTGGGACAGCCGTGCTGGCTGCCTCGTGCGCGGCCCCCGCCCAGGTCGCCGTCAAGCATATCCAGACCGACACCTCCGCCATCGCCACCGGCGTGTGGGCGGGCGACACTTACTACCTCAGCGGACAAGTCGCCTCGCCGATCAACGAGGGCAAAGGCGCGCCCCCCGAGTACGGCGACACCAAAGCACAGGCCGCCAGCGTCTTCGCCAAGATCCAGAAACTGCTCCAGGCGCAGGGCCTCGACATGAAGGACGTCGTCTCGATGACGGTCATAATGGGCCCCGACCCGAAGACCGGCAAGCTCGACTTCGCGGGAATGCAGTCCGAGTACGTGAAGTACTTCGGCACCAAAGAGCAGCCCAACAAGCCCGCCCGCTCCGCCTTTCAGGCCGCCAACCTGGCCGCACCATGGGCCCTGCTGGAGGTGGAAGTAATCGCGGTGAAGAGCAAGTAGCGCGGGCGAAGTTTTTCGTCCGGTGCGGGGGTTGGGCAAATGGCGCGCGCCGGCATGGCCGGATGGTCAGTCCAGTGCGCAGGTTTATACTTGCGGCCAGAGCGAACGCGTTTGCGCAGGTGAGCTATGGCGATGCCCCGTCTCTCACGGTCCTGGTCTCGCACTCTCGGGATGTTCTGCCTGGTGCTGTTCGCTGCCGTCTGCGCCGCGCCGGCGGGTGCGCGCACTCCGAACCTCAAGAAGTATCCGCTGCGCGTGCATGTGTTGTCGTCGGGCGCAACCCATAAGACGCCGCGCATGAGTCCGGCCGAAGGGCTGGTGTGCGACGAGATTTCCGGCATGATGGATTCGGTCGGTCCCAGCATGGCCGGACCGCTCTCGCTCAGCGGAGTGTCGGGCGATCCCTGCTCGCTGCATCCGGAGATTATGGTGGGCCGGCTGCTGAACATCGACGACGACGAGGATCCGGTGTACTCGGGCGAGGGCCAGGGCGACCTGGTGTCGCCGCCTACCACCACGCAGGGCGTCACCTTCAAATACGACAACTGCGTCCGCGTGCGAGTGCATCCGGGGTTCGAATCGCTGCCGGCGCGCTGGAAGAAGCAGGGCACCCGGCTGGAGGTGCTGGTTCCTTCCGACGATATCCCGGTGAGCGGCCGGCCGCTGCCGCCGGTAAAGTGCTCGTTCAACGTGACGCTGCACGACTGGGTCTACCTGTTGCTGAAAGATGGTCGGCTGATCAGGGTCTCGCAGGAGCTCTACCAGCAGAAGCCGGCGCTGCGCGACTTTCTCAGCGGCCGGCCGGAGACGATTCAGCGGCGGCTGGAGGAATTTACCGTGCCGGCGCACCCGGTGCAGTAAAGCCTCTCCTCCGGCAGATCCGGACCGATGCGCACCTCCGAACCCATCTTCCTGCAGTAGCCCAATGTGAGGTAGGCGACGCGCTCGCCTCGGTGCGGCGGACTTCCTGTTCATGATGCAAGGTCTGTGTAGGTGCCATCCCTGCTGGTTGCGAAATATTGCGAAACCTCGAAGCTCGAAGTGTGTCTGATTCCTTAGTGGTAGTTATTGAGTTGTATCCAGTGAACCAAAGTATGTATTTGCACGTCGAAGGTGTGAGGAGACAATAAGCGTACTTTTCAAAACTGTGGTGTTGGAGGCTTCGATGCTATCGACCCAGGATTTTGAAGATCTATACGGCGTGACGGAAGAACGGGCCCTGAACTTCTGGGCTTCGAACCTGCAGGACGCGATGGGGGACCGGCGGTGGGCCGAGATTCGCGATTCCACAGGCGTCTATCTGGCCAGCGTGTTGGGACACTTTAGTCTGCAATCGATGGATCGGCAGGAACTGCTCTCCGACGACTACAACCCGGCCGACGGCGAGTTCCGCCAGTTTGCGGACCTCACCCAGATTGCCGAGCTGATGATGCGGCAGTTGACCAGTGAGAAGAATCCGCTGTGGATGGAGTCGGCCGGCGCGCACATTCTGGTGTACGCGGGCTTCTTCCAGAGCCAGAACCGGCATCGCCACAACATCGAGTTCTACTCCACCATGGGGCGCGAGTGCTACCTGATGGCCGCCGTAGGCAAGCGCGCAAAGATGATGAAGCGCATGGCGGCAGAATTCGCCGAGTACCTCTACCACCTGTCTGAGATGCATCGCAACCTGCGCGAGAGCCGCTACCTCATCCGCACCACGAACTAGGGGCGGCTAATTCTCTGAAGGCCGCTCGATGTGGTCGATGACGAGGGACTCGACTGATCCCTTTGCCGACTTAAGCTGCAGGCCCAGCTGATCGTGGACGATGGAAAAGATCTGCGAACTGAAGTAGTCCGCCGGTACGGCGGTGCCGGCGCCCTGCTGTGGAGGCGGGGCCAACTCAATCTGGTAGGTAACGTCGTACTTCCCGGTGAGACCGGTCGCGTCTTGAACAGGGCGACCGGCCAGGTTGGACAGGAAAGTGCCCAGGTCCGGCACGGTGATACCAAAAACATTCTGTTGCCCCGGATTGGGGCCGGTGGTCACGATGGTGCCGCCCCTCAGGGTGACGGCATCGGGATGCTTCTGCCGCACGTCGGCCAGCGTGGTTGCCTCAGAGGGCTTGATCTTTGGCGCCTTCCTCCCGAGTGCCAATTGATAGATCGGCATCTCTTTGGTCTCGCGATGGACGGCGAGTTTGAAACGGTCGGCCAACATCGCCTGCAGCATGGCGCGGAGCATCGCAGGGCGCTGGACGAGATCCTTCCACTGAGGCAGGTTCGCTTCAGAGACCTTGGCGTCGATATCGTAGCGAACTGAACTGGTGTAGAAAGCCCATGCCGGCACGCCGATGATCCGGTCGGGGCGGAAAGACATGCTTTCGTCGGACGGGAGAAATGCAAGCTGGATGACCGCAAACAAGGGCAGGTCTTTGAGGCGATATCCATCGGGCGTTGGGCCGTTGTAGGTAGGGTTCTGCGGATTCGGCTCAGATTTGTCTTCGCGGATGGAGATAACGTCGAAGGCGAGAGGCTTTCCGTCGGTCCCAACAGGTGGCGCTGGTGTAGCCGAGGGGACGGCTTGCGCCGTCTGCGGAGTTTGCGGCCTTGCCATTCCCGCGCCGACTACGAACGCAATCGCCAACGTCCCACCGCATGCCACCGATCCGCGCCAACTCATACCTGAGAACATCGCAGTTCCCTATGTAGTTTTCTACAAAAGATAGTAGAACGACTTCACAGGCGAAAGCAATCGGTGGGCTGTGCCGGTCAGTTTTCTGACGGCCGCTCAACGTGATCGCAACAAGGATTGGGTATTTTTGGAATATGGCGATGTTAGCTATAATGTCTATATTAGCTAATTCTTCCGAGGTAACGGCGATGATCAAGATGAGTTCGGTGGAAGCGCAAAACCGGTTTGGGCAGTTGCTGGATACGGTGCAGCACGAGCCGGTCGCGATTACCCGGCATGGCCGCCCAACGGCCTTTGTCGTGTCGCCGCAGGAGATGGACGAGCTGCTCGATGCGCGGCGCAAACGACGAAAGGCCCTCGCTGACCTGGAGGCGTGGAGCGCCGAGGCCAAAAAGAAGGCGACCCCAGCCGCAGCCGCGTTGACCAATGAGGATGTGAACCGGCTGGTGCATCAGAGCCGATGACCCGCATCCGGCGCGTCGTTCTGGACACGAGCACGTTGGTAAGCGCCGCGTTGCGGATCGGGTCAGTGCCGCATCAAGCCCTGTTGCAGGCGCTGGCTTCCTGCGACGTGTGTGCCAGCATAGAAACGCTGGCGGAATTGGAGCGGGTGCTCGGTCGAAAGAAGTTCGACCGCTACCTCGATCGTGAATCGCGCCTCAGCTTCGTCGCTCTGATGCGCCGGCATGCGCATCTCTTCGCTGTCCAGAATGCCGACACGGTGCAGCCACCCTGCCGCGATCCAAAGGACGCCAAATTCCTCGCGCTGCTGTTGGCTGCAGAGGCCGACGCACTGATCAGCCCCAATGAGGACCTGCTGGTGCTGCATCCGTGGCGCGGAATCGCGATCCTCACTCCGGCGCAATTCCTCGAAGCCGGATCCTGACGACGGCTGCTCTTAAGGCATGTTTGCTCCTGGCAGCGTCTTCCACTCCGAGAAGGCCACCACGTACAGGACCACCAGATTGGCCAGAGGAATCAGCATCACCAGCGACAGCCAGCCGGAGAAGCCGGCCCTCGAAAATATCTTCCAATACGGCACAATCACTACGGGGATCATTAAGATGAAGAACAGCCCTGCGATGATCCGGATGATTGTCACATTATCCATTCCGCACTCCTTCTCTTGATGACTCCCAAGGTTACGGACGCGCCGTCCTTTTGTCGAGATCAAACTGATCCGGAGCGAGCGTCGTACGCGTCATTCGCCGCACAGTTCCTGCGCGAACTGGTCGCGACCTGATCCGCACGGATAACTAGAGGGACATAGCGTCACTTCAAGTCGTGGAAGGTAACCCTGGCGCCCGAGAGAATAGCCACGCGCGTTCCCGCAGGCGAGCACGCAACCGCCGGGACGCCATCCCCAGTACTCGCATCCTTCCAGGTCTGCTCGGGAAAACTCGCGAGCAGCTTGCCGGAGTGCAGCAGGTAGGCCGCGACTGCGTGTTTGCTGGCCATGATGAAGCGTCGGGAGGTGCCGCAGAACGCTCCGCTGATGCCGCCATTCAGTTCCTCTTCGGGAACCTGCACGTTCAGCTTGCCGACGGTGTGCCCGTCCGCGCCATTCTTCACCAGAACATCCGTCGACGGGTCACCCCAATTCTGATTCGGAAACTGAACCGCCCACGCTCCGTCGGGAGAGCGCACGGTGGAGGGTCCAAACTGCCCCATGGAGCGGCCCGTCTTCAGATCGACGATCGTGCTGCCGACACGATTACCTTCGAACTCGATTGCGCCATCCTCGGTCACGCCGCCGCCCATGATGCCCCCGGCTGCAACATACTCGCTCCTTCTTGTGGCGACGAGGGTCTTCGTCCGCCAGTCGTACACGCTGACGATCATCGGAGTGGCGGAGTCGGTCTCGGAGTAGATCGAGACAAGGCGTCCGTCGCCCGAAATCGCGGCGTCCCGGTTTGACTCCGGCTCGTACCAGGATTCAGGAATGGCTTCGAGCTGCCCGGTCCCGGTATCGAGCAGAAAGGGGCGGCCATGCTCGCCGGATGAGTCGGTCAGGATGATCGCGGTTCCACCGTCGGAGGTGGTGGAGAGAACCTGCGTATCCGGCTGGAGATTGATGACGTGGACTACCGCGCCCGTCTTGGCGGAATAGGTGACGACTCGGACGTGCTGGCCCTGGGTACTATTGTCGGGACCGAGGCCAACCACGTGCAGGAATCTTCCGTCCCGGCTGAACCTCAGAGAAAGCCCATACGGAAGGAAGCGAGTGTCTTGTGCCGTCGTCACGGCCTGACCGAAGGCGGTCGCCGAAGACACCAGCAGCGAAAGTGCCACGACGATTTGCGAGCGGAGTCTCAAGGAAAGCCGCCATGCGATTGAATTTTGCAGGCCACGTCATCCCCGCAATCTCGACGATACGACAAACTGGCGAGGGTCTGCGTACGCGAATCCGGCCGCTCGCTCTCATTCGCCGCACAGCTCCTGCGCGAACTGGTCGCGGTGCGTCAGGATCAGGCGCTCGGCGTTCTCCAGCAGCCACGCATACGCGGCGATCGCAGCCACCGCGAGCGGCGCGAAGATCCACACCGCAAGCCAGGGGTTGTGGAAGTAGAAGCAGAGCAGCGTCACCGGAACCTGCAGCAGAACGCTGCCAAAGAGAATCGCGAGCACGATCAGGCCGCTGGTCTTGCTCGCCTGCGCGGGGCGCATGCGGCGGGTCTGCGCGATCGAGATCTTGCTGGGCGCCTGGATGGAACGCAGCGAGCCGACGGTGAGGTTCGCGAACAGCAGAAAGATGATCCACGCCGCCGCCGACAGCTCGGCCGAGCGCGCAATGGGCACCGTCGCGAGCACCGCGGCCACCGTCCAGGCGAGCACCACCTCGACCAGCAGCACCGCCATGCTGGCGATGTTCTTGGCCAGCAGGACGTCGCGCAGCCGCACCGGCGCAAGCAGATAGAGCTGCACGCCAGCACCGTCCGTGCCGAACACGTTGTAGAGCGTGGCCAGCGGGCCCATCACCGCATAGCCCACCGCGCCAGGCAGCAAATACGCGGGATGATGCGCGAGGATGCCGCGGCTGAAGATGAAAACGAAGGCCAGCGGCGTCAGCATGGCGATGAGCTGGTTGCCATTGCTGCGCAGGTAAACCCATTCCTTGCGCAGGCACGCGGCGATGGTGGGCGGCAGCAGCCCGGGCGCGGCGGGTTGCGATTCCGTTCGCGGCACGCTGCGGTCGAGCGGGCGCGGCGTGGGCGCGGTGCTGCGAGCGACGCCTTCGCTGAGATACTCGCCCAGGAACTGCTTGTGCAGGCGCCAGGCGAAGGCCGCGAAGAAAACCGGGGTCCACGCCAGCAGCGCACCGAACTGCAGCATCCGCGCGAAAGGATGAGCCGTGAGCGCGATGGATTGCGTCGCGAAGCCCGGCGGCAGCAAGTTGAGCGCGTGGTTCGATCCCTGCACGAAGTTCAGCAGCCAACTGTCGCCGCCGCCGCGCGCGTGGCCGTGCGACGTAACGTGGCGGAAATTCAGCGCCTGGATTCCGACGAACACCGCAGCCATCAGTCCGCCGAAGATCTCGCGCGCGCGGCGCGTGGAGAGCCAGCGCTCCATCCAGATCGCAATCATGCGCGCGAACACGATGTTCATCAGCGCGTAGACGCCAAGCACCACCACCGCCGCGGGCGCGAGCGATCGGTCAGCCACCGTGATGCCAACCGCCGCGCCCAGAATCGCGCCGCAGCCAATGAAGGTGCTGGGCGTCAGCAGCCCGAGCAGCAGGCGCAGCACCAGGTAGCGGCCGAAGCGCAGCGGATAGCGCAGCAGCGACGCGGGGTCGAACGTGGACATGGTGGCCGCGATGCTGACTCCGTTGATGGCCACGAACTGCCACAGCAGCGCGATGCCTCCCAGCAGCGGGGCGAGCCGCTCGGGGTGATGTTTACTGATCGCCATCCACGCCAGGAAGCCGGAGCCGACCGCGGGGCCGACCACCCACATCGCCAGGATCGGCCACAGCAGGATGCGCAGCACGATGGTGAACACGATGCCGGCGACCTTGCCGGAGCTGGCCTGGCGGCGAAATCCGTTGACGAACATGCGCCATCGCAGCCACGCCACGGCCAGCAACTGCGTCGTCGCGGGAATGTCGTACGCGCCGTCTAGCTCAGCCATGAGAGTTCCTGCTCGGGCGGCGTGGCGGCGAGGTTGCCGTCGCGATCCGTGCCGACGATCTCGAGGAAGATCTGCTCCAGCGTCAGCGGCGCTGCGGTCGTTCCTGCGCGCGTTGCCCCGGCGCGGAGCGCGTCGATCGACCCCTGCGCCACCAGTTGGCCGCGATGAATGATGCCGATGTGCGTGCACAGCCGCTCGACGATTTCCAGCACGTGCGACGTAAGAAAGATGGTGACGCCGCGCGCGATCATGCGCTGCAGCATCAGCTTCAGCGTGCCCGCGGCAATCGCGTCAACGCCCTCGAACGGCTCGTCGAGAAACAGCACGCGCGGGCCGTGGATCACGGCGGCGGCCAGCGCCAGCTTCTTCTGCATGCCGTGCGAGAAGTCGGTGATCAGCTTCTTGCCCTCGCCGGCCAGGCTCATGAAGTCGAGCAGCTCGACAGTCCGTTGCTCGGTCGTGCTGCGGTCGAGGCCGTACATGCGGCCCACGAAGCGGAGATATTCGCTGGCGGTCAGGCGGCCGAACAGCGCCATGCCCTCAGGCACGACGCCGATCTGGCGCTTCAGCTCCGCGGAGTTCTGCGTCAGGTCCGCCCCGAGGATGCGGATCGTGCCGCTGGTCGGCGCCAGCAGGCCGGTGAGCATCTTGATGGTGGTCGACTTGCCCGCTCCGTTGGGCCCGAGGAAGCCGAAGAACTGCCCCGCCTCGACGGTGAGGTTGACCTGGTCGACGGCAGTGAAGTCTCCAAAGCGGCGCGTAAGCGAAGTAGTCTCAATGGCGGCAGGCATGTACGCAACATTCTAGCGGCAAGCCGCTCGGGCTCTCTCTTTGCTTGTCATTCCGCAGACCCTCTGTTTGTCATTCCGCATTCCTTTGTCATTCCGCAGCCCCTCTGTTTGTCATTCCGCAGCCCCCTTGTTTGTCATTCCGTAGCGCAGCGGAGGAATCCGCTTTTCGCTAGCGGCGCTATTTGGCTTCAGACGGGTTGGGCACGGCGCGCGGTCCAACGCCAGGCGAAGCGGATAGTCTTCCAAACCAACAGGCCGAGCCAGCAGAACCATGCGACCACAGCGAATAATGCCGGGATCCGCGCGACCTCTTCCAGGGGATGGAGAAAGACAAGGGCAACCGAGAGCGCCGCGCAGCCCGTGATGAGTGCTCCGGGCTCGCGCCACGGTCGTCCAGGGTTGCTCAAAGGAAACGCTCCAACCAATAACCACTGGAGAGCAATCAGGAGCAGGAGACCTTGATCAACTTTTCGCTGGGCGGCGATCGAAGCAGGTGTGGGTGCCGCAAAGCTGTCCACGTGCAATATCCCTGAGAGTTGCCAGCGCTGGGGACAAGGGTTTCGCCACCCCGTCAGGAATATAGCGGGCAGGTTGGTAAAGGTCGCGATTTCCTGCTGCGTAGGATAGTGGACCAACACTGCGCAGGGGCTGAACGAAACGCCTTCGATTCGCTGACTCGAAACCTGATTGGCTGCGGCGGTTGTGTTCGTGACGGCTTGCGGCGGGACATAGAAATCGCGCACGTAGGCTGCATCCCTGGATTGGGTCCAAAGAATCAGTGGCACGGCTACTGCAATGTTGATTCCAGCCAGTACGAGTCCTCGCCGCCAGTTCATGGTGGCAAGGGTACTCCTGTCCAGCGCTATCACCAATGCGTTGGTTCCGGCCTCTTTTTTTGTTTGTCATTCTGCAGCGCTCCCTTCTTTGTCATGCCGCATTGATTTGTCATTCCGCAGCGCCCCTCATTCCGCAGCGCAGCGGAGGAATCCGCTTTTCGCCCGGCGCCCGACAAGCCGAGGGTTAGAAACCCGTAGCGCCCCCTTGTTGGTCATTCCGCATTCATTTGTCATTCCGTAGCGCCCCTTGTTTGTCATTCCGCAGCGCAGCGGAGGAATCCGCTTTTCCCCGGGCAGGCCCACAAGCCGAGGGTTAGAAACCCGCCGCGCCCCCTTGTTGGTCATTCCGCATTCATTTGTCATTCCGCAGCGCAGCGGAGGAATCCGCTTTTCGCCCGGCGGCCCACAAGCCGAGGGTTAGAAACCCGCCGCGCCCCCTTGTTACACTTCCTGCGTGCAAAGACGTGAGTATCAGTTCTTCGTCTACATTCTCTCCAGCCGTTCGCGGACGCTCTACATCGGCATTACCGGACAGCTTCGTGCTCGCGTTTTGCAGCATCGCGAGAGGAAACCGGGATCATTCACAGCGCGCTACAACATCGACCGCCTGGTTTACTTTGAGAGGTTCGTGTACGTCCGGAACGCGATCGCCCGCGAAAAGGAATTGAAGGACTGGAATCGCGCCCGCAAGATCGAGCTGATCGAGAGTACGAATCCGACCTGGGAGGATCTGTCGGTGGACTTCTAGAGTCCATGCGGCCGTTCCGACGAAAAGCAGATTCCGCAGCGCCCGTTGCATCTTCATTCCGCAGGCCCTTGTCCACCTGCCCCGCCTCTTGTTTGCCCGCAGCCCCGCCTCTTGTTTGTCATTCCGCAGCGCCCCTTGTTTGTCATTCCGTAGCGCCCCTTGTTTGTCATTCCGCAGCGCAGCGGAGGAATCC
>OBLU010000693.1_pt1 | contig 31574 bp, 28 predicted proteins | sample 1518681 | NCBI WGS metagenome assembly OBLU01 (sample SAMEA3539304, study PRJEB22396) | soil metagenome | biome: tundra; feature: field; material: soil | place: USA | collected 2010-05 | depth 0.15 m
CAAGGACGAACACCGCGCCGCCGGGGTCGCGGCAGTCGAATCGGTGATCCGGGAGGCTCGGACCGGGGGCCGGGCTTGGGCCGTTCCGTGCGACATCCGGGATCCGGAGTCCATCTCGGTAGCCTTCGACAGCGTGGAGTCCGAACTGGGCGCCATCGATGTGCTGATCAACAACGCCGCCGGCAACTTTCCGGTTCCGGCCGAGGACATGAGCCCGAACGCATGGAGGACGGTGGTGGACATCGTCCTCAACGGCACGTTCTACTGCTCGAGGGAGTTGGCCCGGCGCCTCATCCCCGACGGCAGGGATGGGGCCATCGTCAACGTCGGCGCCTCTTATGCCTGGACGGGTGGGCCCGGATTTGCTCATTCGGCGGCAGCCAAGGCCGGCGTGAAGAACATGACCGAGACCCTGGCTGTCGAGTGGGCTCCGTATGGGATACGGGTCAATGGCCTGGTCCCGGGCCTGATGCCGCACGAAGACGAGACGGCGGCCATTGCCGCGGTGCCGGGTAAGCACGTGGGTCAGGACTCCCGAGTCCCGGCAGGAAGAGTCGGGTTTCCCCGCGAACTGGCCTGGGCCGCCACCTACCTCTGTTCTCCCTTCGCCTCCTACATCAGCGGTCACTCCCTGGTGGTTGACGGGGCAAACTGGCAGCGACGCCATACTGTCATGCCACCGTTCACCCCCATCCGGGAACAGTTGGGCCGGCCGCCGTTCGGAGAGAGTGCGCCGGGCACCCTTAGCACTCCCCCGGCCGAAGGAGCATCCTCATGATCGATCTCACAGCCGCCGAACGGGACCTGATCCGTTGCGAGGTCGACGGCCCCATCGCCGTCATCACCAACAACCGACCCGAGAAACACAACGCCATGAGCGATGAGATGGATAGGCGGTTATGGGAGGTTCTGGCCGAGTTGCGCGACCTCCCCGACCTGCGGGCCATCGTGTGGCGCGGGGAGGGGAAGTCGTTTTCCTCGGGTCGGGACACCAGCCAACTCGGCCTTCGGGTGGAGGACATCTCTGACCTCGAGTTCATCGAACGTGGGCACCGCCCGACCCAGATGTTCCTCACCATGCCCTGTCCCATCATCTGCGCATTGAAAGGCTGGGTGATCGGCGGGGCATTTGAGCGGGCCCTGCTCTGCGACATCCGGATCGCGTCGATCGGCACGCGGATGATGCTCCCCGAGGTCGTCCACGGAGTGATTCCCGACTCCGGCGGAGTGGCCCGGTTGTTTCAGATGGCCGGCCATGGTCTGGCCAGTGACCTGGCCCTCACCGGACGGGTGATGGGTGCCGAAGAGGCCCTCGGCCACGGGGTGATCAGTCGGCTGGTGGCCGATGACGCAGAACTCGATGAGTTGGCTCTCGATATGGCGAAGAAGATCGCCACCGCCCCTGCCTTCACCGTGAAGATGGCCCGCCGGACCCTGTCCAGCCTGGGCTCATTCGAAGTCCAGCGTTCCATCGCCGAGGAGGCCATCGCCCAGTCGATGGTGTTCGCCTCGGGCGATTACGCCGAGATGAAGGCGGCCCGCACCGAGGATCGCCTCCCGGCATACCGAAAGCGCTGATTGGGAAACGGGGGTTCGAGCCGGGCCGGTTCCGGGTAGAAAGTACCCATGCCCAACTCCACCAACACTGATACACGCCCGATCGAGCATTCAGGGACCTTCAACCTGGGCGAGCTGACAGTGCACCGTCTCGGCTTCGGTGCCATGCGCATCACCGGGAAGGGCATCTGGGGTGAGCCGGACGATCGGGCCGAGTGTGTCCGGGTGGTGCGGCGCGCGGTGGAGCTCGGCGTAGATCTCATCGACACCGCCGACTCCTACGGCCCCCACGTGAGCGAGGAGATCATCCGGGAGGCACTGCATCCGTATTCCGACGATCTGGTCATCGCCACCAAGGCCGGGCTGGTCCGCACCGGGCCCGACGAGTGGCCGCCGGTGGGCCGGCCGGAGTATCTACGCCAAGAATGCGAGATGAGCCTCCGGCGGCTCGGCCTCGACCGGATCGACCTCTTCCAACTGCACCGCATCGACCCGAAGGTGCCGGCCGAGGAGCAGTTCGGGCTGCTGGCCGATCTCATCGCCGAGGGCAAGGTGCGCCACGTGGGTCTCTCCGAAGTGTCGGTCGACGAGATCAAGGCCGCCCAGGCGATCGTGCCGATCGTGAGCGTCCAGAACCTCTACAACCTCACCAACCGGTCCTCGGAGGCGGTGCTCGACTACTGCGAAGGCGAAGGACTTGGATTCATTCCCTGGTTCCCCATCGCCGCGGGTGAGCTGGCCAAGCCGGGAGGCGCGGTGGACAAGATCACCCGGGACACCGGTGCCACCCCGCCGCAGGTCGCCCTGGCCTGGCTGCTCCACCATTCGCCGGTCCTCCTCCCGATCCCGGGTACGTCATCGGTCGTCCATCTCGAGGAGAACTGCGGAGGGGCCACCGTGGAGTTGAGCGATGAGCAGATGGAGTCGCTCTCCTCGGCCACGTAGGCGTCGATCCCGTCCGCAAAGGCGACCGCCGGTCAGTGCGTCAGCACATCAGGGCGGTCGGGGCGTCAGGACGTGGCAGCTCCGAATACCAGCGGAGCTGACCTCACCCCGGCGATCACCGGGGAAGCCGTCCGCATCACCGGCCCGGCCGACTCCACCGATCCGAAGCGAGCCAGGAGCTCTTCGAGCACAACCCGTCCCTCTAGGCGGGCCAGGGCGGCTCCTATGCAGAAGTGGGCACCGAACCCGAACGCCAGGTGCGGATTGGGATCCCGGGCAGCGTCGAAGCGCTCTCCGGTCGACCCGAACACCGCCTCGTCGCGGTTGGCGGAGGCGTACAACATCAAGACCGGATCACCACCGGAGATCTGCTGGTCACCCAGGATGGTGTCCCGGGTGGCGGTGCGCATGAACGACACCACCGGGGTCGTCCACCGCAGCATCTCCTCGACGGCAATGGCCAACGCCCGCGGGGCGGAACCCGCCACCCGGGTACGGAGGGTGCCCCACTCCCCCGGTGTCTCGGCAAACCCCACCAGCCCGCCCGACATCATGTTGCGGGTGGTCTCATTGCCGGCTACCAGCAATTGCACCAGAAACATGGCCAACTCGGCATCGGACAGACGTTCGCCCTCGATCTCGGCAGCCGCCAACTCCGAAATGATGTCGTCGCCCAGAGACTGTCGCCGGTCAGCGGCTGCCGTCAGCAGGTAGTTGACCATCTCTGCGCTCAAGGCCTGACGTTCCTCTTCGGGCCAGTCGGTGGCACCGGGGATGACCGCCTCGGACCACCGGAACAGGCGAGGCCATTCGGACTCGGGAACGCCGAGGAGATCACTGATGACCTGCAGGGGCAGGGGAACTGCCAACTCGGACACCACGTCAACCGGTACACCCGGCTCCAATCGGTCCACCAGAGTGCGGGCCCGGGCCCGCACCCCGTCTTCCAACCCTCGGATGAACGGCGGGCGGAAGCCTGGTTGCACCAGAGCTCGATACCGGGTGTGATCGGGTGGATCGGTGTGCATGATGGACGGCGGCGTCGGGTATTCGCTTCCGATCTCGAAGACCATGACCCCTTTCCCCGAGCAGAAGGTGTCGGGGTCCCGCGAGATGGCGGCCACCTCGGCGTGGCGGCTGGCCACCCAGAAGCCGAGGGTGGGGTTGCGGGTCACCGGGGCTTCCGCCCGCAGACGGGCATAGAGCGGGAACGGGTCACCGGCGTAGAACGTCGGATCGAGAAGCGGAGCCGTGAGGTCGTCGGCTCCGTGATCAGTGCTGAGATTCGACGCCGGTGACGTCACTGACCTCGCAGGCTCCGCGGGGGCGGCGGACGTCACCCGGGCCACTTTGTCATCCGATGAGCACGCCGGCCGGTCGGTCGAACCCCTGAGCAACCGCCATCGCTTCGTAAGCCGCCAGGGTGCCGGCTCCGTCGGTAACGCTCTCAACCGAACCATCGGGCGCCAAGTTGAGATTGACCCCCTCCATCACGAACAACACGTCTGTGATCTCCTCATTGTCTTCCGGAACATCAAGGGTGTGTACAGACCCGGCGGGTTCCCGGATGTACGACCCAGAGGTATTGAAGAAGTCATATTCGAGGTAGTGCCATCGCCCCGAGATGGTGAAACCGTCCACCGGCCCTGTGTGCCGGTGGGTCTGGAGCCGGGCTCCGGGCTCGAACCGGTTGCGCACTACCCAGATGCCATTGGCGGAGTCCACTCGCAATACCTTCAACCAAATGCCCCCGGTGGCATGCACCCACGGCAGGTCATCCTCGGCGGCATGGCGGACCACGTCGTCAGCGCTGACAATTGTCATCTCTTCTTCCTCCCCGCATCCGTCTCCGGAGGCGATCAACTCACGTCCCCGGTTGTTTCAGTACTGGCCAATCCGCTGGTCAGGATTGGTGTCGATCAGATGTTGTCCACTCACCGACACTTGGGTGGTCCACACCGATCCGTCCCACCAGCGATAGTGGAATCTCCCACTGGGATCAGGATGCCATCCCGGTGGTGGCAGGGCTTGCCGGGGGGCCTGGGACCCGACACCCTGTGGCGGCTCTAGAGCAGCAGCCTGCTTCGGCTCAGGTGATGGTGATGGTGGGGACGCCGGTGATGTGGGCGGTAGCGGCAGGTGCGACTGATCTGGTGCACCCGGATCGGGTGAGTTGGCCGGGCGTGGGTAGGCGGGGAATTGCGAACCAGGGCGCACCGGCTTCGCCTCGGAAGCTGTCGGCATGGGCCGGAGCACCTGCCCATGGGAAGAGAACTGCTCCACACCCATCCGGACCGCCCTTCTAGCGTCGGTGTACTTGGCAATGAGGTAGAGCACCAGACCCAACAGCACTGACAAGAACCACAACAATGCCCAAATCGGTGAGGGGAGGCCCCATGGGGTTCGCCCCGTCGCCTTCCGGGTCCGTTCCGACAGGCGATACCCGATACCTGCCCAGATGAAGGCGAGTACGGCCAGAACTACCAGCTCGGGTGTCGACGCATGAATCACCACCACGACTCTAGGTGGCTGCTGAAGTAGTCGCTTCCTCGATTCGCGAAATGCCGGCGCCTCTGCGAGTGTTTCGGGTATGGCACTCGGGTCGGAGCAGGTCCGAGGAGGTAGAATGAGCCTGTGCCCGCACTCCCCCATCTTCCCTGGTTGGATCGCCTCGACGGCTGGAGGCGCGAGCTCACTACGGAGATGGTGGCGCTCCCGTCGACGCTCCAACAATTCCGGGAAGGTGTGAGCAACTTCCAGCGCATCACCACCCGGCTGCTCGACGCTACCGACACGCTCGAACAGTTCACCAAGCTCTACATCGGTGGCCTGGCCGATACCCGCCGGCAGGTCGAAGAGGTCAATCGGGTGCTGAAGGAGCAGGTAGCATCTCCGGCCAGCGATCTGGTCCTCGGTGCGGTGAGCGAGTTGACCGATGTGTTGGCTTCCGTGGCCAGACTGAATCCCCTGTTGAGGCGCCCTCCATCAGCGGGTTCCGGCCAACCCCCGCCGACGCCGAACGACGACTGAGCTGAACCCAGCAGAGAAGGTTCAGCTTGTGGCGATCGTCACCGTGTGTGCACCGTGATCCTGTGCCAGCTGGGTGGGGATGTACGGGACTCCGACCCACTTCTCCTGCGAGTGCAACTTCGTCATGTCGGCAAACCACGGCGAGCCCGGGGCGGTCGCTCGGGGGATGAGACGATGTGAACCAACTGGCATTCGTGGTCACTCTGGTGACGCTGGCGTCCAGGGATTCACTGTGCCGGCCTTGGTCGGGCGACTCGACCTTGTCAGTGAACCAGTGTCCGTGGCCACGGACAACCAACATGACCCGGGGCCGAGTGGAAAGCCCGCCAAGAGCTCATCGACGGTGTCCTGAAGGGACTCGACCAGTTGGAAGAGGATGAGCAACTTTCAACGTCAGGAATCCACGTGCTCGGACTCGTTACCAAAACCACCGTCGGTTGACGTTGAGGGCCGATGGAAACTCCAGGGTCGCGCAGCGGAGCTGGAGTAGGAACAGCGAGCGCGTGCCTATCGCAGCGCGATTGACGCGCTGCTCGCCAACGCCAGCCCGTAGTCACCCGAGGGACACCCGGCCGCGCCTCAAAGGTGCCCGCCCGCAGCCGGCAGCGCGAATGACAAGGATCCATCGGCTTGGTCGATCGCGTCCGCACTTCGGGCAGCGGCGTCACCGCCGGCTCAAAGCTGGAACGCCTCCTTCCGGCGCTCGAGAACCAGGGCGTCAGTGGCTTTCTCGCGGATGTAGGTCAGAGCGGCGCTCGGCCCGCTGTCGACGGCCGAGCGGGGGGCTCGTTGTGCCCGGTTCCGCAGCGGCCGTGACCCCGGTGCCTCGCAACCCGGTCGCAGCCACCAAGCTGACCCTGTGCACCCTGGCCCGCCGCCACGAGGCCCTCACCGACGAGATGGACGAGCCCAGAGCCACCCTCGGCGAGCTCACGGCCCAGTCCGACCCCGCTCTTCGGGCGACCAAGGATGTTGGACCCGACGTCGCGACCATCCTGCTGGTCGCCGCCGGCGACAACCCCGACCGGCTTCTCAACGACCCCTCGGTCGCCGCCATGTGCGGGGTCTCGCCGATACAGGCCTCCTCGGGGAAGACCATCCGTCACCGGCTCCACCGCTCGGACAACCGGCAGGCGAACCGCGCCCTGTGGCGCATTGCCGGCGACCGGCTTCTCAACGACCCCGAGACCACGGCCTGCGCCGAACGACGCACCGTCGAGGGCAAGACCCGGCGTGAGATCGTGCGGTGCCTCAAACGCTACCTCGCACGGAAGGTCTTCCGGATCTCGAGACTCGACAAGCCCCCGACTTTGGCCGGGGCCTCGCCGACAAGTACGAGGCGTGGCTCAGAGCCCAGGAGGCCCCTTGACAACCATAGGGGCGCCGAAAGCCAACCGGGGGAAGGCCGTCCCGAGTTGAACTAACGGGGCACAGGTGACCGGCTCGTTGCTTACGTGAACTCGGAGTTCATCGAGTTCTGTCTGCGGCCGTCTGCCGTTTGAGCCTCAGGGCCACATGTTGAGGGTGTCAGCGACACCCTCAACATGTGGCTTACACCAGTCAGTATCCACTGCAACCATTCTGGTCAGGAGCAGCATTCGGGTTACCCCAGTACTGCGTCGCGAATGCGACCGCTACCCGAATCTGTTGGTCAGGTGTGGCGTCGGCAGCGTCAGCCGGGTACCCAAAGCTGTTGAACTGGTTCCAGTTGGCATGGCTGAAGCCGAGGCCACCGCTGTATTCGGACCCCTCCACATTCCACGCTCCACCTTCTTCACACATGTTGACTTTGTCCCAAGCCGAACGTTGGTAGTCGGTGACACCGTCGCCAGTCGAGGCTGTGGCATGTGACGTGGCAGGTGCGGGCGCACTGTAGACCGTGCTTCCACCGAGCGAGCCATAGAACCCGGCCCCGCCGAAGGTGAAGATGCCGCCATCCGATGCGACCGTGAGATAGCCGCCCGTGGTCGATGCCATACCGATGATGGGCTTATTGAGGTGTTGGCCTCCCGTCGAGCCGTAGAATTCCGCCCCGCCGAAGTCGTAGATCGCCCCATCATTCGCGACCGTGCGGTAGCCCGTGCCTTTGGCGCTTATCCCGACGACTGGCGGTCCATTAGGGGCGTTCCCGGCAGACTTGGCATCCCCGAATGCGAATACCGAACCGTCGGCAGCAGTCTCCCAATACCCAAGGCCATCTGAAGTCGACACTAGGCCGACGACCGGACTGTTGGGAGTCATGGCACTGGCCGAACCTTGGAATTGGGCGTCACCGAAGGAAAAGACCCCGCCGTCGGATGCGACGAGCCAGTAGCCCCCACCGTCCGGGGTGGACTTCATGCTGACGATGGGCTGGTCCAGATGGATCGCTCCGGTGGACCCGTAGAAATGGGCATCACCGAAAGAGAAGATTCCGCCGTCACTGGCTACCTCCCAGTAGCCCCCACCGTCTGGGGTGGACTCCATTGCCACGATGGGTTGGTTCAGATGGATCGCTCCGGTGGACCCGTAGAATTGGGCATCACCGAAAGAGAAGATTCCGCCGTCAGAAGCACCCTCCCAGTATCCGTGACCGTCGGGAGTGGACGCTACGTCCACGATTGGTGCGTTGAGTACGACTCCGGCGCCCGAAGGGGGGGCTGCTGAGGCTGACGCAACATGACCATTCAGACCAGCGACAGCAGTGAGAACGGACACGGCAGTTGCAGTAACCCCGACCTTCGCTCTCTTGCGAGTCTGTTTGAGTCGTGAGTGAGCGTGGACTTTGGGTGTATTGAGGTAACGAGCGTGGGCATGGCCCATAGGGGTAGACGAAAGCATGGTGGGTGACCTTTCCGTGGTCGGTCAGAGCCACTTCGCCTCGCGAAGGTGGTCCGACTCTCTTCTGGTTGGGTGGACCCCACATCAATGCATTCAATGCCCCAGCCGAGCACCGGAAAGGGTGGTACGGCCTGGCTATAAAAGCTGGGTGTGCTAGCGGGTTTATGTCCGGTAGTCAGTGGCGGTGGTTACGTCGCGGTCTCCTGGTCGGGTGGTCCGCACCAATCACCATTCGGCGATTAGATGAGGTGTTCCTCATATCTCTATGAGTGCGGGCCAACGGATACCCCCGCTTTCAGACCGGCTCATTCTACCAGTTCTGGACGGCATTTGCTGGTGATACTGCCTCTGGGACAGAAGACCGCCCCGGCACCTCTGGTGGGCGGTGCGAGTCTCGATCTCGCCATCGGGTGATAAACGACCAGGTCACAAAGGTCTTCGGAGTGCGTCGGAGTGCGTCGGAGTCACCGGACATGACGCCGCCGAACGACGCGCATGGCAAACGCCATCGCCGCGCGCGTCATAGATGTCAAGCGCACCGAAAACCACCACGGAGCGTGGTCACCGTGGCGCCCGTTTTGCGCGACGACTAAGCCTCGTTCGCCCGTAGTCACGCCAGGGACAACCGGCCGCGTCTCCTTCCGGCACTCGAGAACCAGGGCGTCAGTGGCCCACTCGCGGATGTAGGTCAGATGGCATGACCCCTTGACGTTCATGCTGACAGAAAGGGGGTACCGACGAATCTCGTCCAATGGTTGGAACCAGCCGTCTGTCTCCGATGGCTCGAAACATCGCTCGGTGGGGACGGAGGGATTCGAACCCTCACTGGAGGCGGTTTAAGCGCCCTGCCTCTACCGGTTGGGCTACGTCCCCGGAACTATGTCGAAATGCAAGAAGAAACTCAAGCACCTCAAAACGAGCACTCTAACTGGGAAATCGAAACGGTAGACGGGTGTGCTTGTCCGGGGCCGTCCGAATCTCATACCCAATCGACTCCCCTCCAGCACCGTTGCCTCACGATCGCCGAACCGCGTATGGCGGATTTCATCGGGCGTTGTCGGCTCGCCGGTAGGGCAGAAGAAACCCATCGGGTGGGATTCGCCCCGGGACCGGATACACGGGGCCCTCGCCGCCACTTCCTCGCTGGAACTATCGCCGGACTATCGCCGGGGCCAGCGCCTCGAGCTCGGCGTCACGGGGCCCCGATATCGAGCGCCACATCCCCTCGTTGCCGGGCCACGGGCCAAATACCATGGTCGCTCGCTGGTGCGATCCCCATGCCGGCCATTCTCCCGCGGTGTCATTGGACGGAGTCCCTGCTCGGGCGAATGCGGCCCACGATCGACGCATCCCCTCCGACAACTCGAATGCATCATCTCCTCCACCCGAGAACAGTTGCACGCTTGGGTTCTGGACGGTACCGAAGACAAACGGCATCTCGAGGCCGTGACACGAACCCAACATCCCCCCTAACGCGGCCGTCTCCCAGGTAAAGAGATAGACGTAGGTTCCGACTCCCGAATGAGCGACGGCGTCGTGGCTTTCGGCCAAGCCGACCGACGGCAATCGAAAGATGACGTCGCTTGCGATTGCCACCCACAGGTCGGGAGGTTGTACCGACTCACCCCGTCCGGCTCGAATGTCCCGGTACGCGGCGATCACCGCCGCTGCCTCGTTTGATGTCGGTGCCACCCGATCCATCCAACCGAGCAATCCATCATCATCGAGATTGGTGATCTGCGGAATCCCGACGGCGAAGAAGGCGGCCTCGTCGCGGTTGGTCCCGATCAACAGTGGGATGTCCGAAGCCGACCCTGCGGTAACGGCTTCTTCGGGAGTGATCTCCAACAACCCCCCGTCGACCGTCGGTAGGACCGGGAGCGGCAGCCCGTCTCCGACCCGCAAGGTCTTTCCCATCACGCCCAACGCTCGGACAAGATCATCGGCTGACACCTTTTCCATGGCGTCACGATTCATGGGAACACCAAGAAGTGCAGCCAGCGTCTCCGCCCGGTCGGCTGCCTGGTCGATGCCATGTGTGTAGGGAGGACCGCTCTCGATGATCGCCCGATGGAAGAGACCCTTTGCCGCTGGGACCCCGAGCAAAGCCGAAACGCTCATACCGCCGGCAGACTCACCGAAGATGGTCACGTTGCCCGGGTTGCCGCCGAAGGAGGCGATGTGGTCCCTGACCCAGATCAAGGCCGCCACCTGATCAGCGAGGCCCCAGTTGCCGGTTCCGGACCACGAGTCTCCGCCCAGCCACGGTTGCCCTGGGTCCGCCAATGCAGAATGAGCCAGGAAACCCAAGGCGCCCAATCGGTAGTTGATGGTCACCACCACCACATCACAGTCACGGGCCAGCACCCCTCCCCGATAGAGGCCGCCGGAACCAGAACCGGTGGTGAAGCCGCCACCGTGGATCCACACCATCACCGGACGCCGGGCGCCATCGATACCAGGGGTCCACACGTTGAGGTATAGGCAGTCTTCCGAGTGCCGTTCCGGCTCTGCGGCAAGGGACATCCCGGCCACCATCGGTGCCTGAGGGGCACTTGGCGAGAAAGCGTCACACTCCCTGATCCCAGCCCAGGACTCGCCCTCTACCGGAGGTCTCCACCGATGGTGGCCCTCCGGAGGCGCTGCATAAGGGATGCCAGAAAAGGACCACACGCCCTTGCGTTCCACCCCGCGAAGCCGACCACCTTGGACTTCGACGATGCCGTCCATGAGCCCTACCTCCACATTTGTGTAACGATCTGCAATGCAACCTAGAGCTTCCTGTCCACGGGATGAGGTTGCACATCCACCAAAGAAATCTCTTGGCACTTGGGACAGACGGGACTATTGTTTCTAAAGTGGCTGATGTGATTGTCGGACAATCAGCTGGTATGGAACACGCACCCCGGAAGCGTTCGTCCCGTAAGCGGCAGTTTGGGGTGACCATTGTCACCACGGCCATGGCGTTGGCGGCAAGCCTAGTGACCATGAGCACTGCCGGGGTTGCATCAGCAGCGCCAGGTACCTCGGGGAATAGCGCGACATCGAGCCAAACCCAGATCATCGCCACCCAAACCCAGATATCCACCATCGAGAATCAGATCGCGCAGCAACAAAAGACCCTCGATCAGGCCGATGAGGAGTACAACCAGTCAGTCGTCACTCTCACCACCACCCAGGCTTCGCTGCAAAGTACCGCCACCGTGCTCGACGCCTATAAGACAGAACTGACCGCCGATCGGGCCCGCCTCGAGGCCGACGCGATCAACTCGTACATCTCGAATGCCTCAACCGGCGCCATTGCCGACCTGTTTTCCGCTCCGGGAGACGCAAACGAGACTCGCGCTACCTACGACAAGGTCGCGGCGGGGGAAGTTATGCGTGACGTCAACGCCGTCAAGGACGGCCAGCGACTCGAGAAGAAAACCCAGACGACGCTGCTCGCTGAACAACAGGCCGAATCCAACCAGGTGGCGCGAGAAAGCCAGACCAAGCAGACAGCCACCCAGGCTGCGGGGCAGGCCGAGGCCACGTTGACGCAGGTGCAAGGCACACTGGCCCAGCAGATTGCCCAACAAGCGGCCGCCCAGGCCGTTGCTGCTGCCGCAGCTGCCGCGGCCGCGAAGACCCCCATCGCGGCTCAGACGGCTGCGGCCCAGGCCTCCCAGGCGGCACAGGTGGCGAGCTCTGTGGGGGGTGGTTCTGCCGCGGCCACCGCAGCCAACAATTCGGCCACCCAGGCGAACGAGTCTGCCGCCTCGAGTAGTTCTTCGGGCCCCGGGGCCGTGGCCAGCGGGGATGCGCCCCAGGCGGCGGGACTGGCCGCTGTGCACGGTGCCATGAAGTACCTCGGCGTGCCCTATCAATGGGGAGGCGCCAGCAGTTCCGGCGTCGATTGCTCTGGCCTCACCATGCTGGCGTGGGCTCATGCCGGGGTCTCGATGGACCACTCGGCCGCCGACCAATATGCGTCCTTCCCGCACGTGAGCCTCTCGTCCCTGGAACCGGGTGACCTCATCTTCTATGACCTCGACGGCGCCGGTATCGACCATGTCGTGATGTACGTGGGGCCTGAACTCGATGGCAATTCCACACAGTACGGGTCGATGACCATCATCCAAGCCGCCCATACCGGAACCGTCGTCTCGTTCGATCCCGTCTGGTACAGCGGTCTGGTTGGCGCCGCCCGCCCGTAAGCCGCCCGTAAGCCGCCCGTAAGCCGCCCTCAGGCCGGAACCGGTCATCCAACCGGGCACTAGCATCAACTCGTGACCTCGGACACCCCGGATACTTCCCGCACCCCCGAACGCAACCTTCGGAATACCAGGAACACTCGGTCCAGTGAGGCGGAGGTGATCCGCCAGTCCAACTCCAAAGGCTCCTCGTCACGATCAGCATCAGCCTCAGCGTCAGCCTCGGCAGAGACCCGATCCGGCAGAACACCGTCGTCCAACCTGCCGGTGGCGGTGCCTCGAATCGACAGCACGCCGGTCGGTGACCCCCGGCGGTCGGATGTGGACGAATGGGGGCGCTCCGAGCACCTTCGGTCCATCGCCCGCCGTCTCTACGGCCCGATGTACCGCCACTGGTTCCGGGTGGAATGGGAGGGGCTCGACAAGATCCCCATGACCGGAGGTGCCCTCCTGGTCGCCAACCACGCCGGGGCCATCCCTTCCGACGCGCCGGCCATCATGCACGGGATCGAGGAGGAACTGCATCGACCGGTCTATGGAATGGCCGACTACTTCTTCCGCAAAGTTCCCGTAGTGGGCACTCTGTGGTCGCGGACCGGCGGCGTTGCCGCCCATCCTGATAACGCCTACCGGCTCCTCCACGATCAGGGCCAACTCTCCCTGGTGTTTCCCGAAGGGACCAAAGGGCCATCCAAAAGCTACGCGGACCGATACCGACTCCGCCGGTTCGGCCGCGGCGGCTTCGTCGAGATTGCCATGCGTTCGGGCGTCCCGGTGATACCCATCGCGGTGGTCGGTGCCGAGGAGTCGATGCCCATCCTGTTCCGCATGAACGGCTTGGCCAAAGCCCTGAAGTTGCCTTACTTCCCGGTAACCGCCAACGATCTGGCCTTCGGCCCCCTTTTGGGGAAAGTGGCCTACTTCCCCGCCAAGATCAAGATCCGCGTGCTCGATCCTGTGACGTTCGACGTAGACCCGGGACTCGAGCGTTACTCCAAGAGCCGGGTCATGGACGAGGCCGAGCACATCAGAGCCATGCTCCAGGACACCCTCCATGACATGTTGCGCGAGCGCCGAAGCGTCTGGTTCGGCTGACAGTGGGACGCCGCGTACTGATCACCGGCCTGGACACCTTCTGGGGAGGGCGCATGGCCCAGGCCCTCGAAGCCGATCCGAACGTGGAGATGATCCTCGGTTTGGGTACCGACGAACCGAAGGTGCCCCTCGAACGTACCGAATTCGTGCGAGCCGACCAGACATACTCCATCTTGAATCGGATCGTGAGGGCCACCCAGGTGGACACCATCGTCCACACTTTCCTCAAGACCAACTCGGCCGGAATCTCTAGCCGGGTGCTCCATGAGATCAACGTCATCGGAACGCTGAACCTGCTTGCCGCCGCCGGAGCACCGGGCACTTCCGTACGTCAGGTGGTGGTCAAATCATCCACCCATATCTATGGCGCCTCGGAGAAGGATCCGGCTTGGTTCCGGGAGGAGACCGGCCGCAATGCTCCGGTTCGTACTCAGCTGGAACGCTCGCTCATCGAAGTAGAAGCATTGGTGCGCGACTTCACCATGGACAATCCCCAGTTGGTCGTTTCGGTCCTGCGGTTTGCCCATGTCCTGGGTACCGACATCCTGACTCCGATCACCATTGATCTGCGTCGCCGACTACTCCCGTGCATCGCCGGGTTTGATCCGCTGGTCCAGTTTGTCGAAGAGGATGACGTGGTCCGTTCATTGGAGCACGTCACCCGTCACCGAATTCCGGGAATATTCAACGTGTCCGGCGCGGGCAAACTCCCATGGAGCGAAGTGGCCTCGATCGCCGGTGCGTTCCTGTTTCCACTCCCTCCGATCAACCCCCGCTCGTTCGCCACACCCTTTCGTCTTCTTGGGTTGATCCAGTTTCCGGCAGAGATGGAAACCCTGTTGCGTTTCGGACGAGGCGTCGATACCTCCCGCCTGACAGAGACCGGGTTCGCCTACCGTTACTCGAGTGCCGGAGCGGTCGAGAGCTTGGTCCGGGCCAACAATCTGCGCCGAGCGGTCGGGGACAATGAGCCGACCTACCGATACGAACAAGACGTGGAGCAGTTCTTCCAACATTCTCCAGCGGTGGTGCGGGGAATCGATGGCTGACGGCGTGAGCTGAGGACGCCGGCCGCTCACATACTTGTCCCGCGGTCGACCATATTCATCCGTCGCAACAGCTCCGGTAACGGCGGAAAAGCCTCAGTTCCGTGGGTCACGGCGGAACGTGACCCGGAGCCAGGTAGTCCCGATCACCCGGGCGTACTGCAACCCGAAGATGAAATTGCTACCCTTCTTGGATTGTCCCGACGCACGCGGATGCCAAATAGTGGGACGTTGCGCGATTCTCCATCCCCGGTGGGCCGCGATGATCACGACTTCTGCAGTCTGATACTGATCTTGGCGCAGGTACGGGGTGATGTCGCGGAGCAGTTCGGCACGGAATGCTCGGAATCCATTTGAGCTGTCCGTGATTTCCTGGTGTGTAATGGCGTTCAGGATCCGGGCGTAGACCCTGACTCCAGCCTGTCGAAACTGGTCGGTTGTGCGGTCGACCCCCAGTCGGCGTGAAGCGATGACAAAGTCGGCTTCATCGGCCACCAAAGGCTCGATGATGGTATTCACCTCCGACGGATCGTTTTGCCCATCGGCATCAAGGGTGACGACGAAGCATGCCCCGTGTGCCAAGGCAAGTTCATAACCGAGTCGGAGGGCGGCGCCCTGTCCGAGATTGACCGGAAGAACGCAAGTGAACACGCCGGCTTCGATTGCTACCCGATCAGTGCCGTCACTCCCCCCGTCGACAATCACCAATGTCGACACCTCGAGGTCGCCGGCCATGGTCGGCACTTCCTTCAAGACGTCCCCGAGGTTCGCCTGTTCTTCGTAGGCCGCGATCAACACGAGCACCGGTCCAAAGCTCGCCCCGGGGTGTCGTTCCGCGAAATCAGACCGAGCTGCGTTCAGTGCCAGTCGCTGCAGATCAGCTCGCCGTCTTTCGCCCGCGTGACCACCAACCACGTGGGTCATCAATTCGGGCTAATTCTCGACTGTCGCGCCGGCCACTGACGGTGCCTCGCCGGGCAAGCGGACCGTAACGTCGAGTTCCCCGTCGGTCGGAAGATGGCTGTTTGTACTTCTCCACTCGACTCTCGACTCAATCACTCCCGGGTCCACGTTCCCCTTGTGGCGATCTGCGACTTCGAGCAAGTGCCGGAGTACCGAGGGATCCAACAGGTGCGGCACCAGTCCGAGGTCGAGCAACTTGGTGTGGGCGGCGCGGTAGTAGTGCTCTTCCTGTTCCACCCTCGGGTCGGTGACGTGGGCGATGACCGCCTCGCCCGAGTATTGATCTGCCACCAGCGTTGCCATATCGCTCACGGAATGGGACTCGGTGAACTGGTTGAACACCCGGTACTCGCCGGTCTCGGCGGGATTGACCAGAGCCAGTTCCACGCACGCCAGCGTGTCGAGGATGTTGAGCACTCCCCGAGTTTGCCCTCCACTGCCGTAGACGGTCAACGGGTGGCCGGTCACCGCCTGTACGGAGAACCTATTGAGGACAGTTCCAAACACCCCGTCGTAGTCAAACCTGGTGGCAAGTTCAGGGTGCAGGCCCGTCTCTTCGGTCTCGTGTCCGTAGACGATCCCCTGATTGAGATCAGTAGCGCTCACGCCCCATGTCCGACAGGCGAACATGATGTTGTGGCTGTCATGAACCTTGGACAGGTGGTAGAAGGAACCAGGTTGTTTGGGGTAGGGAAGAATATCGGTCCGCCCGCGGTGGGTGATCTCGAGGAAACCTTCTTCAATATCGATATTGGGGGTCCCGTATTCACCCATGGTCCCCAACTTGACCAGATGGATGTTCCGGTCCTGCTCGGCGATGGCGTACAGCAGGTTCAAAGTACCCACCACGTTATTGACCTGGGTGTAAACCGCATGGCTTCGGTCGATCATCGAATACGGTGCCGAACGCTGTTCGGCAAAGTGAACCACCGCGTCGGGTCGGAAGGAAGCGAGGGTCTCTGAAGTGAATTGCGGGTCCGTGAGATCGCCGATGAACGTGTCGATGACCAGACCGGACATGTCCCGCCATCGACGAACCCGCTGGTGGAGATCGGCGATGGGGACGAGGCTGCTGACACCCAATTCTTTGTCGTACCGCCGTCTGGCAAAGTTGTCGACGACACCAACCTGGTGTCCTCGACGCGACAGGTAGAGGGCCGTCGGCCATCCCAGATAGCCATCGCCTCCAAGGACAAGTACCTTCACGCGTTCATTCTCCTCAGCGAGCCGGTTTCACCTCGCTATGAGCTCTCCCTGATATGGGGAGCGTGACCAATAGGTCTGGATGGGACAAGGATACCTTGGGATCAATGGTTCCCGAGCCCGAACAGAGCATTCTCTCAGTGAATTCCAAGGTTCAATCGACGTTCATCGCGTTTTCATCGACAATCGCACGTTCGATGCTTCCGGCCGAACCGTCAGCAGGAGTCCACCAATCTGCGAGAGGGTACCGCCCGACGATATGCCGGAGCCATGCAGCGTACGCCACCAGGACCACGACAAACGCCACCGAGATTGCGACTGTGCCGAACGGCGGATGCCATTTACCTCCAAAGGGACTCAACGGTCCCGCCAACCCGACAGTATACCGGCGCAGGGCATCGAAGAACAGGGCCAGCTCAGCAACGACAAGGATCGCCGGAAAGATGACCGCGGCACGCCGGTGCGTCCGATCTGAGAGATATCCCTTGGCCACCGCTCCGGCGCCGACGATGGGTATCCCGGCAGCCAGGGGCAGCATGTAACGCCCCTGCCATACGAATCCCAAGTTCCGCGCGTTCGCCGCGTCGAACACAATTGGCAATCCCACGGTCAGCACCACCAGACAGACCAGTACCCCTACGAACAGCCTCCTGCCAAACAACAGACCAAATCCCAGAAGCATGAAGACCATGGCGATCCATCCGTAATACGTCACCGCCGGAGCCGACACATCGAGCCAGCCCAGTGCTCCGATCATTTCGCGGATGAATGCGTCGGACAAGCCGACGCCCGTCGATATCAGACTGGAGACGGGAGCATGTTTGGGCGGCACGGGAAGTGGCAATAGCGCCAGCGGGTCATAACGAATCAGCCACCACACGGTAAAGGCGCAGCTGGCCGCCAGTACTGCAACCCACAGCCTCGCCACTCGATCTCGGGACAGTTCAATGATCTTGTTCTTCCCGGCCAGGACGACAAGGGCGAGTGCAATGAGTAGCAGCCACAGGGGTGAAAGCCCCCGTACCTGGACGAGTACCGATGCAGAGATGCCGACGCGGGCCAACAACCTTCGGTCCGATACGATCGCGTGGTCGGATAACAAAGCAAACCCGGACGCCCACAGGCAAATGGCCGAACTCGCTTCCAACCCATTGGGGTTGATGGTTCCTGCCATGAACATCACCATCGGGGTAGCGGCGACAGCCACACCCCACACCAACAGTCGACATCTCTTGCAAGCGGCGGCCGATTCAAGCGCCGAAGCCAAAAACAGCGCCGACAGGAGACCGCTCACCAATCGCATGAGCCAGATTCCCGTGGATGACGGAAACACAAGACTGGGCAGTCCGACGATGGCGTAGTACAAGGGCTCGTACCGGCCGGCTGCGGTGGCTACCTTTACTTCCCGGGTGGACGTCCCGGGGGTCGGTGCGCAAGATGCTGGCACCGTTGGATGAGTTGCGAAACAGGTCGGGATAGCTGCCAATTTGGCGAAGACATCGGGGACGCGGACGGTGATCTGCGACGACGGACCCAACCGCGTAGGCCGAGCCGGTGTACCGAAGAACTCACCGCGAACAACCGCGACCGCCTTGATGGTGTGGGCGGGCTCGTCCGGTGAGGCCATCAACGGGGTCGACAGGCTCCACGCCTCGATCAACAGGAACAGAAGAGCGAAACTGGCCATCCATCGAAGTCGGCGACCTGGTGCCGGGGAAGCGATGGTGGCCGGCGATGCGATGACCGACGGTTCACCCAGGACGGGCCGGGAGCCTGCATGGCGGCCTCGTCGAAACAACATGAGCCCCAGGGCTGGCAATCGGACGCGCGACCACAACCCGGGCCTCTGCGAGCCTTCGGGCGCCACTGCCTCCTCCGCAGGTGTTACCGAGGCAGCAACAGCGACAACCTCCGACGGTGCTCTGTCGCGTTGTGGTTCCGTGGTGCGTTCGGGCTCCATGGTGCGTTCGGGCTCCGCTAGCCGTTCGGGCTCCGCAGTGTCCGGTTCCTCGCCTCCGGCACTGGACCATGCCTCGGGAGACTGAGGCGGCGTGGCAGTGAGGATCCCGATCTCTTGGGCCAACTTGGTGTTCTTCTCGTTCAGCTGCGCCTGGCCCATCGAGAGCTGAAAGGTGAATGCGAAAAGAAACAGCACGGCGATGAGCAGAATCAAGTCAGGTGGATAGGCGATACCGACAAAACGGGCCGCCCGGTCGAGTAGATGAAACGGGAGGGTGGCACTCAAAAACACCATGACGAGACTGACACCCAGCCACAACATCCCCGTGTGCTCACTCAGTCGATGACGCCGGATGGCCCGCACCGAAAGGGCCAGAAACGCGATGCTCACGACGAGGGACAACCCGAAGAGCCTCATGCCACACTCCGGTGATCGGCGCTGCCAATGAGCAGGTCAACGATCACCCGGATCATGTAATACGCCGAGCGAAGCCCAGAAATGCTTGACCTGCCGTACTGGCGCTTCCCCATCTGTACCGGAACTTCTTCGATTCTCAGGCCGCTGCGGTACGCCAGGACAATGGTCCCGACCTCGGGAAAATCGGTGGGATAGTTCTCCGTGAACAGTTCGAGGCCCCGACGTCCGACTGCCCTGAAGCCGGAGGTTGTGTCAGTAAACGATCCCCCGGTCTTCCAGCGCACCAGCACTGCCAAGACCCGCATTCCGAATCGACGGCCAGACGGTGACTCGAAGGCGCCCCGGCCAAGCCAACGCGAACCGACCGTCACGTCTGCCGTTCCGTCGATGAGGGGCTTCAGGAGGCGTGCTGCTTCTTTTGGGTCATGTTGTCCATCGCCATCAATCTGCATGGCGAAATCGAATCCGTGCCGCAACGCATATTGATATCCGGTCTGAACCGCGCCACCGATTCCCAAATTGATGGGAAGAGAGACGACGGCGGCGCCGGCCAGGTATGCCTGGATGGCGGTGTCGTCTGTGGAACCGTCATCTACCACCACAACGTGGGCGTCAGGCATCACCTTGTAGGCCGTTTTCACCACATCGAAAACGGATCTTCCTTCGTTGAATGCCGGAACGACGATACAGAGTTGGCGTCCCTGTTGCAGCGTGGTGGCATCAAGACCTAAGGCATTCATCGCCACCATGCCATCGGGAGGTATCCCTCTCGAGCCGAGTCGAGTGTTGTCGCCCGACCGGACGCGGCCTGTTCGGTACCAACTCCGTCTTCCCGTGGCAACCGCATCCGGTGAGACTAGTCCTCCAGCGATTTAGGGACGCGTTTACCTGGGTTTCGGTTGATCTGCGGAGGTCGGTCTGAACCTGGGTGATACGCCCGACCCGGCAGACTCGCCTGCTCACTCGCCTGAACGGAGGTGCTCCGCCTGAGTAGCCTGATTCGTCAAGCCACCCTGAGCTGCCAGGCCCGGCTGCCCAAGCCGGGGGTAAAGCCGGCCAGTTCAGGCCTTCTTGAGCCAGTTGGTGAGCAATTCAGTCCGACGGTCGGCCCATTCCTCGGCGGTCATGGCGTAGCGGATGTGGTCCTCCCACTCGCCGTTGATCTCGAGGAATCCAAGCGCCACGCCCTCGACCCGAAGTCCCAGCTTCTCTACTACCCGCCGGCTCGAACTATTGCGAGGGATGATCGCCACTTCAATCCGGTGAAGACCGAGAGTCTCAAATGCGTATTGTAAGACGACGACGACAGCCTCAGGGATCAAACCCAACCCGGCCAAGTCCTGATCGATCCAGTAACCCACCGATCCGTTCTGGAACGGACCTCTCTGAATGGAAGAAAGGGTGATCTCTCCCGCGAAACGTCCCTCCACGAAGAGACCGAAGCCAAAGCCGGTACCGAGCTGACGTTCTCGTTCACGCATAAGGCAACGGCTGGCAAAGCTGGCAGCGTCTTCAGGCGCCAGCGGTGCGCCCTTGGGCCGTGGCTCCCAGGGAACCAGCCACGAGCGACATCGGTCACGTACCTGGTACCAGGCCTCGTAATCCTTTTCGACCAGGGTGGCCAACCGAACCCTCCACCCTGGCAGCTCGAGGGATCGAACGAGCGAGGCCGAAGCGCGCGCGCTCAACGCTCGGCCATCTCGGGCATCTCGGGCATCTCGGCCATCCGCTCTGGCGCTGTCGCCGGCAAAAATGAGACAGCGATCCTGTGACCAATATGTCCGTGTTCAAACAACGCCACCGGCGCATCGTAGGCCTATACGCTGTGCCTCACGCCAAACCCAGTAGGGACAATCACTACTCGGGGTCATCGGAGACGAACACGCGGCATGCAGGTAGAGAACATGGCTCCGGTATTCACCTCTGTCCGTTTGCGGCTCATCCGAGAGCTGAATCGAAGATCACACGAGATTTTTCCGGTCGCATGCATCTTTGTGGCCGTGGTGGCTGCCAATCTTCCGGCCCTGCTTCACCTGGTCACCAGCAATCCCCTGAACATTGATGCGTATCTGTCCCCGGGCAAGAGCGCCTGGCTGCCGGGCCTACCGTACATCGATCCCAATTCGGGCTTCACCACCCAGGCACTGGGCCACCGGGCCGCCCTGGATTGGATCCACGGGCACATCCCGTGGTGGAACCCGTTCGAAGGTGTCGGGTCCCCACTTGCCGGGGAGATGCAGAGCGGTGCCTTCTTTCTTCCAACCTTCCTCCTGGTGTTCCACCAGGGGATGCTGTTTCTCCAAATCTTCCTCGAAACCACTACGGGTTGGGCGACCTACCTCCTGGCACGGAGACTCGGCGTCGGGCGAACATTCTCGATTGCCGGCGGCGTCGCCTTCGGAATGTGCGGAACCTACGCGTGGCTCTCCCATGCGCCAATCCGGCCGATCGTCCTGCTCCCCCTCTCGCTGTTGGGAGTGGAGCATGCGCTGGCAGCCGCCAGGGAACAGCGCCCCGGTGGATGGCGACTCCTGGGGGTCGCATTGGCATTTTCGATTTTGGCCGGATTCCCCGAGACCACCTTCATCGACGGGCTTTTCGTGGCGTGGTGGACGGTATTTCGACTTGCCGGCCCGGGCCGAGCCTGCTGGCGTCCCTTGGTCGCCAAACTGGCGGCCGGGATCCTCGTCGGGGTCGCATTGGCCGCTCCCCTGATTGTGGCGTTTGTCACCTATCTGCCCTCGGCGAGCCTGGGGGGGCACGGCCACGTCTTGGCCCACGCCGGGCTTCGCGCCACTGGTCTCTCCCAAGTCATCCTCCCCTACTCATTGGGCCCAATCTTCGGTTTCCAGGCTGCGGGAGGTGGTATCGACGTCATCTCCGGCCTGTGGGGAAGCGTCGGTGGCTATCTGTCAGCGACTCTCATTGCGGCCGCCCTGGTGGGCCTGGTCGGCCGGGACAACCGAATGTTGAGAGTGGGGCTCGGCGTATGGGCACTCCTCTGCCTGCTCCGCACCTACGATTTTCAGCCGGTGGTCCACCTGATGGCCGCCGTGCCGGCGATCAATGCCACCGCCTTTTTTCGCTACGCGAACCCATCCTGGGAGTTGGCGGTGGTGATCCTGGCGGTATTGGGCCTGGATGACATCGCCTGTCGCGTCACCAGACGAGGGGTGTTGGTGGGCAGCGCAGTCCTGACCGGGGCCATGGTGGCGTGGGCCGGCATGACGGCCTGGCCGGTCATGGCCCACGCCGGCACCACCACCCCGGGACACGGGAACCACCAGGTGTACGTCATCTGGAGCATGGCGTTCGCCGGGCTGGTCCTTGTTCTCCTGGTTGTCGGCGGGTGGCGGGCGGCACGGCGCTCCGGGGCAGCACCCTCACGACGTACCAAGCAGATCAGACGCAGGGGGCGCATCCTTGCTGCAACCGCGATCTGCGTGGAGTCCACCCTTCTCCTCGGCTTCACCTATGCGTCCGCTCCTCCGCCACCAACGTTGCATCTGGGGTCGGTCACCTGGCTTCAGGCTCACCTCGGTACCTACCGGTTCGCCACCCTGGGGCCGATACAGCCCAACTATGGCTCCTACTTCGGCATTGCCGAAGTCAACACCACCGATCTGCCCGAGCCCTCGGATTGGGTGATCTACGTCAACTCAGAACTCGATACCAACTCCCCCGCCCTGTTGTTCACGGGTGCCGCCATCATCGACCGCCAGGCCCAATCACCCGCCGCCGAATTCACATCGCATCTGGCCAACTTCGAAGCCGTCGGCGTGCGTTACATCGTCACCAACGCAAATGGCCTTGACGTCATCGGCGCCCGCTTTCCGACCGCTGGCACCACCACATGGCCCGGCGGCCCACGGGTTGTCTACCACGACAGTTTCGCCGAGATATGGGAGCTCCCGACCCCTGCGCCCCTCTTCTCCCTTGTCGCCGGGTCGCCGGAGAACTCCGTGGACACCACCACCTTCGTCGGCGCCGGATGTACGGTCAGCGGTCAAGGATGGGACCAGGCAACCGTCACCTGCTCCCGCCCATCCATGCTCATCAGACAGGTCCAGTTCATGCCCGGATGGTCGGCGGACGTCAACGGCAACCCCGTTGCAGTCAACAAGGTCCCGTTCGGGCCGACCGGGCTCTTTCAGGAGGTGTCGGTCCCCTCCGGAAGGTCGATCGTGCGATTCAACTTCCTGCCCCCCCATGAGACGGCCGCGATTCTGGTCGCCTTTCTCGCCGGGGTCGTACTGATCGGATCGTTCCCGCGCGTGCGGGGATATCGACCCCGGCGAAGCCACCAAACCCACCGAACCTACGGACAACACTCCGCTCGTCGGGGCTGAGGGGGTCGAATTCGGAGGTCGAGGACCACGGCCCAGGGTTTGATCGCTGCCGTCCCGATCAGGCCGTCTCCATGAGGCCGCCAACCAGCGAAAGCCACCTCTCGTCTTCGTCTGGTGGCCGAAGGGGGCAGTGCGGATCAAGCCGTCCGAGGTTTCGGTTGTAGAACGGGTCGTCCATACGCAACACCCCGATCCAACGGGCCAGAAACTGTTGGTAGTCGTGCTGATACCCCGAGAGCCCGCGGCTGACCGATTCATAGTGGATCAGTTTGGCGTGGGGAGTGTAGAGGATCCGATATCCCGCTCGCCTCAAGCGGATACAGAAATCGACGTCGTTGAAGCCGACGGCAAAGGTTTCGTCGAATCCATCGAGCTCCTCAAAGACCTCTCGTCGGACCAACATGCACGCCGCAGTCACCGCGCTGTATTCCCGAACGATGAGATCCCAGCCGAAGTACCCCATGTCCCCCGGGGGCATTCCGGCGAACAGATGCCCGGCGACACCGCCAAGGCCAAGGACTACACCCGCATGTTGCAATGCCCCATCGGGGTACAACAGACGAGCGCCCACCGCACCTACGTCGGGCCGCTGACCCAACTCGACCAGGGCATGAAGCCATCCTTCCGACGACGCCTCGATGTCGTTGTTGAGAAACAACAACATGTCGGTTTCGCAGGTCTTGGCGGCCATGTTGTTGATGGCCGACCAGTTGAACGGGCCGGGATACTCGAGAACCCGGGTGGCCGGCCGAGCTTCCAGCTGATGGCGGAGAGCTCGCGTCTCCGGTTCCGTGCTGCCGTTGTCGATCAGCACGACTTCGGTGATCGGATAGCCCGGCGCCACTTCCAACGAAGCGAGACACGCCACCGTCAGGGCTGCCTGGTCGCGAAACGGCATGATGATGCTGACTGTGGGAGATCCCTCGATCCGGCGCCGGACGTGATAAGCGCCCTGAAAGGGTCCTCCATCGACTGCGCCGTTGATTCCCTGGCGAATCACCGCATCCTCCACCGCTCGACGGCTTGCCAGGTGGGCCCACGGCTTGGCGTCGGAGTCACCGGCGGCAGAACCCGCCACCACCCGCCAGTGATAAAGGACCCTGGGGATGTGAACCACCCGACGCGCCTGCTCGGTCGCCCGCAGCATCAGATCAAAATCTTGGCTGCCGTCGAACTCGGGGCGGAAACCGCCAATGCGTTGTAGCAACTCATGACGGATGGCCGTGACGTGGCCCAGGTAGGGGAACGACAACAGCATGTCCGGATCCCAGTCGGGTTTGAAGTGGGGCTGGCAGGGACGATCCAACTCGTCGAGCTTGTCTTCGTCGGAGTAGATGACGTCAGCGTCGGCTTCGGTCAGCACCACGACGGCGATCTCCGCCAATGCCTCGAGGTCGAGCAGGTCATCGTGATCGAGAAGCACGATGAATTCACCCGTCGCCGCCGCCAGCGCCTTGTTGGTGGCCCGGGAAATTCCACCGTTCTGTTCGAGTGCCATCACTTTGATGCGGACGTCACCAGCCGCCATGTCTTCCATGGCTGCCGTCAACTCGGGATCACCGGAACCGTCATCACAGAGACAGAGCTCCCAGTGTTGGTACGTCTGGTCGATCACCGACTGCACACACTCACGGAAGTACCAGAGAGATGGTCGATAGACCGGAACCACCACGCTCAGCAAGGGCCCGTCGGTCGGGAGTTGCTGAACATCGACGCCCTCGGCGCGCTGCTGGTTGTGCAGGTGGATCCAGTGCCAATAGGCCGGGGCAACGAGTGCGGCATGGGGGCCCCAGGGGCCACGCACCTTTGTGCTGACCGCGGGAAGGGGCGCCGACTCGGTGAATTTGTCCGACATCCATCCAAGGGCTGCCACTAATTCCCCCTCCACCACCACTGATGCTGACTCGTCGCTCAGGGATCGGTGAGGGTCGGGTGTCGACATGGCGTTTGTTTGGTTCACGTGGAATGGGTTCGAGAGAGTCGTCGGTGGCTCTCCATCGCATTCCCCGAAGCAGCAGATTCACGAGGAGCCGGGGCCAATGTCAGGACCAGAAGGACCGCTCGAAGACCAGTACAGGGTACCATGAGCTCCCCCCACCCACATGGCCTGTCTCCGGCGACTTTCGACGGTGCCTGATCCCACCTGGGCCATTCCGGATAAGGCCGTGCACCACCAGGCATCGCCGGAGGGCGATGCCGAAAACGGGTACAATCCGCGTGCCGATCGGATGGAAGATCCACCAGCCATCCCTCGGGAACCACCGCCAGCCGACAGACTGCGACGTGACCGACCATCCGGTGAGTGCCACGCGTGATAGCCACGAAGGGAGGATCACAACGTGGGACAACCTGGGCTTGACCCAAAAGAGTTTCTCGAGCACCTGAAAGAAGAGCACCAGGTGCTCCGGTGGGAGCCTCTGCCTCCGGATCAATTCAACCCCTCCTCGGGGGGTGAGCAATCCCGCAGCGGGAGCTCTCTCGACTACCTCCATAAGCACTGGGCACTCCCCGACTCATTCAATCCTGCGGATGCCGGGGGCGGTCCAAAGGGCAGATTGGTCGGGCTGTTCGGGCGTCTGACCTACCGGGTTCTTGGGCGTTACCTCCATGAAGAGCGAGATCTCCTGGGCCATGTCGTCCGCATCAGCGAGGCCCTCGAACGTAGGTGTGACGCGCTGACATTACGGATGCAGGAAATGAATTTGGATATCGTGAGGCGTCAAGTCGCCGAAGCCGAGAACCAGGCACTCCTGGCCGCGTGGCTCCACGCTGAATCGCCGCGGACCACCAGCGGCGTTGCGTCCATTTCGTCCACCATCGCTCAGCGCAACAAGGCTGCTGCGGCTGTCCAGGCGGCAGCTGCGGCCAAAGAGGATTCTGACCGAAGCCGATGACGGTGGATCGACCATCTCAACGATCCTCCGGGACAAGGGCCAACCCTTCCGGCAACGTCGACGGTGATGGACCGGTAATCGCTGTTTTGGCGGACCAATGGGAGTCGAAGAGCGAGGAGGGTTGGGCGACCCGTCAGGTGGCGGGCGCCCTGGCATGCTCGGCTGACGTCCATGTGATCACGCCCCAGGGCATCGTGCCCTCCGAACGCGTCGACAGCGTGTTCACTGTGCACGAAACGGCAACACCAAGCTCACCGACGGCCGCTATACGTCGAGAACTCCTCATCGAGGCCATTTCGGATACCGGCGGGAGCGCCACCGGGCGACTCCTGCCCGAATACGGACGCTTGCTCGACCGGGATCTGCTCGACTGTTGGAGCGCCTCCTCGGACGTTCTCGCCGGACTTCGTCCCGACATCGTGGTCATCGCCGGTCATCAACACCTTGGTGCGCTCGACGCTGTCGATCGAGTTGCTCCTGACGTACCCATTGTGCTGCTAGCTCTCGGTTCCGACCTGAACAGCTTGGCCTTCCCTCACTTTGACCGAATCTTCGATCGCTGCCAGGCCGTTCTCGCCATCACCGAGACCGAACGTCTCTCCATCGTCGAACATCATGGCGGCGCCGACCGGGTCCACCGCATCGGAGCCCCTCTGGCCGCCAATCCGAGCGCTCTCAACGAACCGAATACCTGGGTCGGAACGACCGACTATGTCTTTGTCATTTCGAGCACCAAGACTCACGCCGACGAGGAGGCTGTCGCACTCGCCCGGTTGCTCCGGCTGCGCTTCCCCGAGAACCCCGTGGGCATTTCTGCCACCGACGCCTTCAGTGTTTGGCATCAGGGACGGGTGGGACAGGGATGGCCGGTAGAGCGATCCAGCGATCTCTCCCGGCTGATGGCATGGGCACGGGTCGTCGTCGATCTCCGGCCCGGCCCCCTGTTCGGCCGGCGTTGCGTCGACTCCCTTCTGTACGGCACGCCGATCATCGTCCCGGGAAACTCACGGGCACGAGAGCACGCAGAACTGGGCCGGGGTGGGCTGTGGTTCGACACGCCCGGCGAACTCGTCTGGTGTGTCGAGGCAATGCTTGATCCTGAGGTCCGCTCCACCTTCAGTGCCCAGGGCAAGGCATACGCCGAAGACGCGTTCGGATCGACGGACGGGTTTATCGAACGGGTACTGGTTGCCACCGGGAAGGCCTGCTCCGACGGTGGTCAGGTCGGCATGGGCGGTCAGGTCGGCGGTGGCGCAACCAGCCTCCCCATCACCGCCTGAGTCTCTCGGCCGCGGTGTGGCGTGCCGCTCACTCCTCCAGGAGGACGGCGACCATGCCGTCGAGAATGTCGGCTTCCGATACCAGACACTCATCAATTCTGAAGCGTTCCATCACGGTGTTCAGGATCATGACACCACCGACCATGATGTCTTCCCGACCGCGGACCATGCCGGCACGGGTCAGCCGGGCAGCACCGTCCTCGGAGGCGAGGGTCCGATACCACCAGGACACTTGGTCAGCGGTCACTACCGAGTGGTGCACCAGATCTCGGTCGTAGGTCACCATCTGTTGCTGCAATGACGAGAGCGTGGTGACCGTGCCCGCCAACCCGACCAAACGATGAGCAGCCAAAAACCGGGGATGGGCGTCGATGGCCACTTCCAACGTGTCGGCCACCATCGCCTCTGCCGCGGCCAACTCCTCTGGAGACGGCGGGTCAGATCTCAGAAAGCGCTCGGACACCCTGACACAACCAATCTGCAGGGAAACTGCCTCCAAATCGGGATCATCGGGTCCCGACCCTGCCACCAACTCGGTCGATCCTCCCCCGATATCGACCACCAGAAACGGCCCGTCATCGGGATCGAGGTCTGCCACCGCTCCGGACATCGAAAGAGACCCTTCATCTCTTCCTGTCAGCAATTCGGGTGACACGCCGGTTGCTTCGGTGGCGGTCGCGAAGAACACGGACCCATTGGATGCATCGCGAGCGGCCGACGTGGCCACCAGACGCGCCCGAACCACGCCCAAGCGATCCATGACCTGCCGGAACTCCGAAAGGACCGCCACACAGCGGTCGATGGCAACTTCCGACAACAAGCCGGTGGCATCCACCCCTTCCCCCAGGCGGGTGATGCGCATCAATCGCTCGAGCGTCCGCCCGTGCTCGTCAACGACCAGCAAACGGGTCGAATTGGTGCCACAGTCGATGGCCGCCACCGGTCCACCCGAGTCCATGGGACCTTGCTACCACGCCCTCAGGAGGGGTGGAGTCCGATGCGCACCGCTGTCCACTCCCCAACCGGGTCGTCGGCCCCGGTCAACCACCAGGCCAGATGAGCGTGGAGGCATTTCACTCCTTGCCTGGTGCCACCGACACCCCCGGACGGCCGCGGTCCCTGGTGGTCCTTGGGTATCAGAGTGTCGCGTTCCGCCGCGTAGCGGGCATGGGCGTCGGCCACCCGTTCCTCGGGAATAGCCGCCTCGGCCTCCCGGACTCCACCGGACGACTCAATTCTGCTGACGGCTTCGCGGAGCGCCGGGTCCACCAGCCAGTACCGGGTGGGCATGGGAGTCCCATCGTGAAGGAACGGAGCATTGGCGATGACCGCCGGCACGCCATTCTCGGCACGGACCACCACGTCGAAGGATCCGGCCGGTGGTCGGCCCAACAGTTCAGCTACCAGGGCGTCATCGTCGATGATCCGGGCCAGATCGTCTCGAGGGGTCTCATTTTGGGCAGTTTCGTCGGGCCCCCGACCGACCGGTCCGCCCGGTGACATCGAACTCACTTCCAGAATTCAAGAGTGGTGGTGACCCGATGCCAGAATCCCCCGGCGCTGGCTCCGCCGGACGTTCCGACCGACGATCCCGCCCGTTGAGCGGTCGTCGTCGAGCCCGAACCACCACTCGACGACGCCGAGCTTCCCGAACTTCCGGTGGTCCCGGACTGAGGGAGACCTGGGTCGGGCGACATGTTCGGCGCATCAGCCGGAGCAACCAGGGGTTGGTTTCCGGGATCTCCCGCCGGAGCACCACCGGCGGCGGTAGCGGTACCTCCTGTGGGCGGCAACACGTTGAACAGTGTCTGCCCCGGGAAGACCAATTGATAGTCCTGGCGGGCAAACCGTTCTATCTCTGCCTGCGAGTTCAGCTGCTTCTGCTGTTGGGCCAGAAGTTGGTTCTGGTGTTGCAGCCTCTGCAACTGTGCGCTTGTCGATGACAACTGTCCGTGTTGCCTCAGCAGAGCCGCTGCCGGAAAACTGGTTCCCACCACTACAAGAGCGATCACGACCGCGATGGCGACCGGCAGGCGACGACTGTTGGCGCGAGGCCGGGCGCTGGCATTCCTGGGCCCAGGCGACGCCGCCTGTCGCTTGGGCACGGACTGACGCGAGGTTGTGGTCTGTCGCTTGTTGGCCGCAGGTCGGGGGCGCGCCACCGGGCGTCTAGCCTCGGCAGACTTGGTGGGCCTGGCCGAGCTGCTCTTCGCCCGCCCCGAAGCCGCCGCCTTCGAGCCGCGAGTCGCGGTCACCGAGGGCTTCTTCGTCCCGGCGTGGGCACGGCTGCTCACCGAGAGGTACCCCGCGATGCCAACGCATCGGCCCCGCGGAATGCGGCCGACTCGCCCAGCATCTCTTCGATCCGGAGCAGTTGATTGTACTTCGCCACCCGTTCGGACCGTGTCGGAGCCCCGGTCTTGATCTGCCCACAATTGGTGGCCACGGCCAGGTCGGCGATGGTGGCGTCCTCGGTTTCACCCGACCGATGTGACACCACACACGCGTAAGCGGATCGATTGGCCAGCGACATCGTCCCGAGGGTCTCCGTCAACGAGCCGATCTGATTGAGCTTGATCAGCACCGCATTGGCGATTCCGGCGTCGATGCCCCGTCGCACTCGCTCCTCGTTGGTGACGAAGATGTCGTCGCCGACCAATTGGATGCGATCTCCCATCGCGGAGGTCAGCGCCGCCCACCCGTCCCAGTCATCTTCGGCCATGCCGTCTTCGAGCGACACGATGGGATAGCGACCGACAAGATCCACCCAGTACGCCACCATCTCGTCGGGTGACAACGTGCGTCCTTCGCCAGCCAAGACGTAGGCACCGTCGCGATAGACCTCACTGGTGGCCGGATCCATGGCGATGGCGATGTCGGTACCGGGGGCACGCCCCGTCGATTCGATGGCCTGCACCAACACCTGCACCGCTTCTTCGTTCGAACCGAGGTTCGGAGCGAATCCCCCTTCGTCACCTACTGCGGTCGACAGTCCGCGCTCCTTCAACACCCCGGCCAGCGCGTGATACGTCTCGACTCCCCACCGGAGAGCCTCGGAGAAGGAGGCAGCTCCCACCGGCATGATCATGAACTCCTGAAAGTCGATGGAGTTGTCGGCGTGGACGCCCCCATTGACAACGTTCATCATCGGGACCGGCAGAACGTGGGCGTCAGAGCCACCCACATAGCGGAAGAGAGGCAGCCCAAGCTCATCGGCAGCGGCCTTGGCCGTCGCCAGCGACGCCCCGAGGATGGCGTTGGCTCCCAGTCGAGCCTTGTTCGGAGTCCCGTCAGCGTCGATCAGGGCCAGGTCGACCCCCCGTTGGTCGAGGGCGTCGGCGCCCTCGAGAATGGCGGAGATCTCGCCGTTCACATTGGCCACGGCCCGCTCCACGCCTTTGCCGCCGTAGCGGTCGCCACCGTCACGCAGTTCGACAACCTCGAACGTTCCGGTTGACGCCCCCGAAGGCACGATGGCGCGTCCCACCGCCCCCGAATCGAGGAGGACTTCGACCTCAACCGTGGGATTGCCCCGGGAGTCGAGAACCTCCCGACCGATGACCTGTTCGATGATGCTCACTGTGCCCTGTTGCTCCTGTTGGTCCTGTTGCTGATATGGGAAAAGTTATCACTCAGACCCTCTTGGACCAGGGCATTCGCTCAATAGCGGAGGATATGAACTACGCCGGACTCCATCCTCTGGAAACGATGGGACTAGCCGAGGGCTTCAACCGATGCCCGAAACGCTGCCGCTTTCGCTCGCAGCGCGCTCTCGGGATCGACACCCAATGCTCGGGCCACATTGACCAACGAGAAGAGAAG
>OBLU010000695.1_pt1 | contig 31450 bp, 30 predicted proteins | sample 1518681 | NCBI WGS metagenome assembly OBLU01 (sample SAMEA3539304, study PRJEB22396) | soil metagenome | biome: tundra; feature: field; material: soil | place: USA | collected 2010-05 | depth 0.15 m
CTGATCGGCCCTCGGCGCAATTCCGATGTTCGGAATGGTCTCGATCAGCTTACAAACGGATCAGCGCTATGCCCGACTCGGGATCGATCTGCTTTTGCAGGTGCTCGGGGCTCTCGGTGAGGACGACTTCACAAGTAGGTCGCACGTGCGCCTCCTGCAGGTGTCCGCCCAGCGCCGTCCCGTCCGATTTCGCGACAACGACATGAGCATGCACCTGGGGCTCGCCGTCTTTCAGCGCGATATCGCCGATCAGAGACAGCAATTCCACCTGCTCGGCCAAATCGACGGAAGTCTGATACTTCTTGGTCTCCCAGTTGAACCAGCCAAGCTTGACGGACGAGAGTGCGCCGATCGCTTTGAAACTGCTTCCGGCTAGCTTCTGTTCGATGGCGAAACGCTTCAGCCCCTCGGCGATCTCGTCTCCCGTCTCAAAAATGACAACGAAAGTCTTTGGTTGCCGCTCTACCAGTCGAAATCGCATCGGTCCTCCAGTGAGTGCCGGTTTTTATCTGCAATGACCCTGATGCCTGGCATTGTGGAGGTGTTGCAAGAGGCGATGATTTCGGCCCGCGGCGGGAGTTAGCGCTAACTCCCTGATTGACCCGTGCAGGCTGTCGGGTTGAGGATAGAAAGTGGGGCAGATTGCTTCCATGCCCCGAAGAGGAGCGTTCAGAATGCCTCAGGATTCCCCCAACGTGAATTCCAGCCTGATTCCTCCGCAACCGATCCCAACCGGAGCGGCCGATTTTACGCGCCAGATGCAAGGGCTGCTGGATGGCCAGCCCAAGGACGATGCCACCGTTGAGAAGGCGTTCGAGGGCATGGAAGGTATGTTCGATCTGATCGCTGCCGGCCTTTACACCATGGCTTCGATGATGGTGGGCGAGGGTGAAGACAGCATCCAGCTGGTCGAAACGGCGATCACCAATGCCGAGGTCTCGACTTGTATCGAGCCGGAGCAGGCGCGCCGCAGTAGTCGCCGCGCTCTGGTGACGGCTGCTTTGCAGTTGATTGCCCAGCGGGACCCGTCAAGCCTGGCGGCTCCCGAAGGTCTGCAACCGGCCGTGACCTGCATTGAGGACGATGACCTCGACGCCGCCGGGCTGTCGCGCCAGGAGTTGGAGCGGATGATCGCCGGACCCGATCGCGACCGGGTACGGAACTGGCTGGAAAGCCTGCCCACCGCTCTGCGTTCGATTTTCGTGCTCCGGGCTGTGGCAGGATTTTCCGCATCGGAAACCGCAGACCTGTTGTCGGTCTACGGGGGGCCGCACGCGGCCGGATGGTCGGCTGAATCCGTGCGCGAACTCTTCCGCCAGGCACTATGCTCGCTCGCTTCGCAGCTAATTCACGCAACTGTCGGGCAGTAACTCCGCCCTTCTGCCTCATGTCCTAGTACTACAGTTGTATTTCACTCAATTCCTGGAAAACGGACGAAAGCCCGGGCCTAAAGGCCACGTAAATTCGCCATCTTTCAGGGGGTTGAAACCCCCTGCTCCCTCCGGGATCTTCGATTTACAACTGTAGTACTAAGAGCACACCGGGAAGCACAATGCTTCCCAGTGTGCGATTCCTGAACGACCCCATTGACCGATTGCTGGACGAGCTCCAACGCCCTAGCCCTTGATTGCGACGTGAGGGGCAGCACAGTGCGAATTTGTTCGTTACACTACACTTTAAGAGCCTTGCCACCGCCACTGTGCATCCATTTGTAAGCCAACAATTTTTGCAGGGGCACCACCGCACCAGGTCGAACTCAATTGATGCCATCAAAATTCTTGTTTAGTAGCTCAACTCGTGTCTGCGCCCGTACCCTTGTGCTTGCCTTAGCGGCTACGGGTTCCTGTTTCCTTTCTGGGGAGTTGGCCGCGCAGACGGCTCCCGGCCCAGCGCCGACAGCCGCTGCGGCCAGTGCGCAAAGTTTTCAGGGCAGTGTGGCGACCGGCGAAGTCTCCCCGCAGCCCATCGATTTGACGTTGGACGACGCCATGCAGCGCGGATTGAAGACCAACTTGGGAGTCATCTTGAGCGGGACGCAGGCTTCGGCCTCGCGAGCCCAGAGGCTCAGCCAGCTGCAGTCTCTGCTGCCCTCCATCGATGCGTCTGCCAAGGAATCGTTGATGCAGGTGGATTTGGCGGCTGAGGGCTTGCGCATCCCGGGGTTTCCGACCATTGTCGGTCCGTTTGGCTATACCGACATTCGCGCTTCGCTTACCTGGTCGCTGGTCAATGTGAACTCACTACGGGCGTATTTAGCCGCGCGTCACAATTTCAAGGCTGCCGAGCTTTCTGCCCAAGATGCGCGCGATCTGGTGATTCTCACGGTGGGCAATGCCTACTTGTTGGTGGTCGCCGATGAAACCCAGGTGAGCAGCGTGGAGGCCCAGGTGAAAACCTCCAAGGTCTCGCTCGATCAGGCGGTCCAGAATCACCAGGCCGGTACGGCTCCGCTCATCGACGAATTGCGCGCTCGGGTGGACTATCAGACCCTCGAACAGCAGTTGATCGTGGCTCAGAACTCACTGGAAAAGGATCGACTGGCGCTGGCCCGGACCATCGGCCTGCCCCTGGCGCAGAAATTTAATCTCGTGGACAAGGCGCCCTACGCGGCTTTTGATCAGCTCGATGTAGATGCCACTATCCGTCAGGCGCACGCCAACCGTAAGGACCTTGCGGCGATGGTTGAGCAGACCAAGGCGGCCGAAGAGCAGCGCAAAGCAGCCACTGCCGATCGCTTTCCCACGGTGAAGATCGACGCCGACTACGGCGACATTGGTGTCAACGTGCGGCATTCGCATGGCACGGTCGACGCTACCGGAACCTTGAGCGCGCCGGTATTCAAGGAATTCGCGTTACGCGGCGAGGCCGAGCAAGCTCAGTCGCAACTGGACACGCAGAAGGCTCAGCTCAGTGACAAAAATGCCCAGGTGGACGCGGACGTGCGTGACGCCCTGCTGGACATTGAGGCCGCGCAGAAGCAGGTTGAAGTGGCGCACTCCAGTGTGGATCTGGCCAACGAGGCTCTCAGCGAAGCGCAGCAGCGCTATGCTGCCGGCGTGAGCGACAACCTGGCCGTTAGCCAGGCAGAACAGTCGGTGGCTCAGGCCAACGATCAGTATGTGACCAGTCTTTACCGGCATAACATGGCCAAGCTCAGCCTGGCTCGTGCGCTGGGTGCGGCAGAGAATTACAAGAGTTATTTGGGAGGGAAGTGAACGTGGCGGATACAACTACAACACCTGCTCAGCAAGAGCCGGATACGACCACAGAGGTCGCGCAGCCGCGGTCCCGCCGCAGGGGCATCATCGTAGTTGTTATTGCGATCATCGTGTTGGCAGCGATTGCTTTCTGGTGGCACTCGACCTTTACCGAGGATACTGACGATGCGCAGGTGAACGGTCACCTCATCCAGGTGAGCTCGCGTATCTCCGGACAGGTTCTCAAGGTCTATGTCGATGAGAATCAGGTGGTGAGGGCCGGTGATGTGATTGCCGAGCTTGATCCGCGCGACTATCAGGTTGCGGCCGAGAACGCCAAGGCCGCATTGGCGAGTGCCAAGGCCAATGCCGCCGCAGCCGACGTCAATGTTCCGCTGACGACTATCAACACGCATAGCACGCTGTCATCAGCTGGAGCCGACGTGAGCGGCGCGCATGCGCAAGTGTTGCAGGCGCAGGGGCAGGTTCAGGCCGCGCATGCGCAGGTGGTTCAAGCGCAGGCGAACAACGTGAAGGCGCAAGCGGATCTAGAACGCTACAAGCCTCTGGTGGAGAAAGACGTCATTAGCAAACAGCAGTTCGATTCGGCCGTGGCCGCAGCCGCAGCTGCAGCCGCTGCGGTACAGAACGCAATAGCTACCGAGCAGGCCGCCAACGACGGTGTACGTGTCGCCCGTGAACGGGAATCGTCAGCGCAGGCCCAGTTCAAGGCCGCGCAAACCGGTCCGCAGCAGGTCGCTGCACAGAATGCGAAGGCCAAGCAGGCGCTCGCCCAAGTGGAACAGGCGCAGGCGCAACTGGATCAAGCCAATCTAAATCTGAGCTACACGAAAATCGTGGCGCCCGAGGGCGGCATCATCACTCGCAAGAGTGTTGAGATCAACCAGAATGTCTCCCAGGGGCAGAACCTGCTGACGCTGGTCTCGTTACAAGGTATTTGGGTCACAGCCAACTTCAAGGAAACGCAGTTGCGGCACATGACCGCCGGTCAGCCGGTCGAGATCGACGTTGATGCGACAGGCAAGACCTATCACGGCAAGGTGACGCAAATCGGTGGCGCGACCGGCTCAGTCCTGTCGCTGTTCCCCCCCGAGAATGCGACCGGTAACTACGTCAAAGTTGTGCAGCGTGTTCCCGTGCGTATCGACTTCACTGATCTGCAGCACGAGGATCCAAATCAACTGCTGCGCCCCGGATTGTCAGTTGAACCTAAGGTGCGCGTGAAATAGTTGAACGCGGGTTCCGCAGGGAACCTGCCATCGATCTCTTAAGACCCAAAACAGGATGAGCCCGGCAATCATGCCGGGCTCATCCTGTTTTGCTTTGAGTGTGGCTTGACCGTCGAAGTCTTCAAGACTTGAAGGTTCTCAGGCAGCGATGAACGGACCTGCCAGCACGGTGCGATTGCGGCCTTCTGCTTTAGCCCGATACAGCGCTCGGTCTGCACGAGCTAGGATGCGATCGATGGGAAGATTTGCGTCGGCGTATCCGCAGGTCACGGCGCCGATGCTAATGGAAGCTTTCACGGTGCCGTCCGTCGTTTTGATCGGCGCGGAACCGACGGCGATGCGAATATCTTCGCAACGTGCTTCAACGTCCGCCTGGCTGCAATCGCTGAGGAGTATAAGAAACTCTTCGCCGCCATAACGGCCGACTGCGTCGTAGTTGCGAACCGCCGACGTGAGCCGATTCGATAACTCCTGCAACACCAGGTCGCCGATGAGGTGACCGTAATTGTCGTTGATGCTTTTGAAATGATCCACATCGCACAGCAGGATGGACAACGGTGTGCGATCGCGAGCCGAACGTTGCAGCTCGTCGCGGGTCAGAGACAGGATCGACGACCGATTCCATAACATCGTGAGCGCATCACGCGTGGCCCGGAACCGCATCTCCTCGCGTGCTTCGATCAGGTTCTGCTCCAGCGATAAAATGCGACGGCCGGTATGCAGGCGGGCTCGCAGCTCCGCAGGTTGGCATGGCTTTGTAATATAGTCATCGGCTCCGGCCTCAAGCCCGATAACTACGTCCTCGCTGTTCTGTTTTGATGTCAGCAGCAGAATATAGATATAAGAGTCATCGGTTTGATGACTGCGCACTTCTCGGCAAAGAGAGATGCCATCCAACTCCGGCATCATCCAGTCGACGAGCGCGAGTCGCGGCCCGTCCGGCTGCGAAAGAATTTCAGCGGCCCTGCGGCCATCTTCCGCGACGATGACTTCATACCCGAACTTCTCCAGGATGCGCCGCATCAATAGTCGTGAGACGGGATCGTCTTCGGCAAGCAGGATTTTCATTGCGCGGATACCTGGCATAGAGATTCAAGAGCCCGTGTTACTTGATCAATTTCATCAGATAAGCGGCTAAGCGTTACCTGGGCGATGGGGAAGTCTTCTGAATGACCGCAGGCTTCGAGTTCCGCGGCCATGGTCGAGGCACCGGCGGCGGACAGATTGCTCAACACGCCTCTCAGAGAATGACCGACCTTGGTCAATTCGACCCCGTTGCGAGAATCGATCGCTTGTTGCGCTTCCCGCAGAGTAGCAGGGCAGTCGCGGCGGAACATGTCCACAAGCTCTGCGAGCAGAGCCCGATCATCATCCACGCGATCGAGCAGCGGTCCCACTTCAATCAGATCGCTGACCTCTCGTTCCAAATTGGTGGGCGGCGCGATATCGGTCTCATTTCCTGTCAGGTAAGCGTTCAGAATGTCATCAAGTTCCTGGGGACGAATCGGCTTTGAGATATAGCCGTCCATTCCCGAGGCCATGCACCGCTCTTTGTCGCCATTCATCGCTAGAGCAGTCATCGCGATCACCGGCTGATGTTTTCCAGTCAATTTCTCTTGATCGCGAAGTTTGCTGGTGGCGACAAAGCCGTCCATCTCAGGCATCTGCATGTCCATCAGCACCAGGTCATAGCTGTGGTTTTCGAGCGCGGCCAGAGCCTCTCGTCCATTGCCGACGACGGTAACTGTGTGATTGCGCTTCTCCAACATGCGCCGTGCGAGTTTCTGGTTAACGGGATTGTCCTCCGCGAGAAGGATCTTGAGCGTTTTGCCCGTATGGGCTTTGTCGCGCAGAGTGTAACGCGTGATGAGTGGTGAGGTTTCTGATGATTCGCGCGCTGACAAGACACGGGCGATGGCTTCACGCAGCTCATTCTGTCGAACCGGCTTGAGCAGATACGCCGCAATGCCCAGTTCTTCGCAGCGTTTCGCGTCGCCACTCTGGCCACCTGAAGTCAGCATCATGATGGTCGAGGTGCAGACGATCGGGTCGTGCTTGAGACGTTCCACCAGGCTGAATCCATCCATCTTGGTCATGTGCATGTCAGTCAGAATGAGCCGGAAGGGGTCGTCGTTTGCGGCAGCCGCGGTATAGAGCACTAATGCCTGTTCCCCATCTGAAGCAGCTGTTGAAAGCATGCCCCAGCGTGTGACCAATCCCTCCAGTATTCTGCGATTGGTGCGATTGTCATCGACGATCAGCACTTTGACGCCGACCAGGATTGAAGGCACGATCGACTTCGGCTGCTCGAATGGAGCGACATCGGAAGTTGCCAGCCTAGCGGTGAAATGGAAGCAGGACCCTTTGCCCGGTGCGCTGTTGACCCAGATGCGGCCGCCCATCATTTCAACCAGGCGGCGCGAGATTGTGAGACCCAACCCTGTGCCGCCAAATTCCCGCGTGGTCGACGTGTCGGCCTGGCTGAACGACTCAAAGATTGTGTCAAGTTTTTCTGGCTTGATGCCGATGCCTGTGTCACTCACCATGAAGTGCACGGTCGATCCATTGTCCTCAAGCAATTGAGACTCGACCTTGAGAACGACTTCACCCTTCTCGGTAAATTTGACAGCGTTGCCGATCAGGTTGAGGATGACTTGTCGCAGTCGACCGGGGTCGCCGGTAACAAACGCCGGAACCTCGGGAGAGATTTCGCAAAGCAGTTCGAGCCCCTTCTCATCCGCACGCAAGGCCACCGTTTTGAGCGCATCTTCGATGCATTCGTGAAGGTCGAAGTTCAACTCTTCAAGATCGACCTTGCCGGCTTCAATTTTCGAGAAATCGAGAATGTCATTAATGACGTTGAGGAGAGAGTCTGAGCAGATCTTCACCGTCTGAAGATAGTCGCGTTGCTCCCGCGTGAGTTCGGTTTCAAGCGCCAAGTCCGCCATGCCGATGATGCCATTCAGCGGAGTACGAATTTCATGACTCATGTTGGCGAGGAATTCGCTCTTAGCCTGGTTGCTCAGTTCCGCATTGCGCGCGCGTTCACGTTCCATTTCCAATGGTGACGTTGCTCTGAAAGTGCTAACTGCATGGTGTGCAGTGAGAGCTTGCGGTCCAACATCGCGGAGACGCACACGAAACACAAGACCAGGGTCGTGGCCAGACCGATGGCTGCCAGACCCAGGGACGACGATATCTCAATTGCGTGATGAAGGCCGTTGGTATCTATCGGCATCGGCGAAAAAGTCACGGCCGCCATGCCGACGTAATGCATCACGGGAATTGCCAGCCCCATCACCACTGCTGATAGAGTCTTGCGCCAGCTGAAAGACGCGGTTTGTTCGCGGTTGTAGAAGGTGAGCAGCAGGGCCACGAACGATATGACGATGGCCAGACCCACCGACAAGGCAAAGATCTGCGCGTTGTAGTGGCACATGGCCGGAAGCCTCATGGCTTCCATGCCGATATAGTGCATCGCTGCGATGCCTGCGCCCATAAAGACGCTGGCGACGCTGGCTGTAGCAATGCTCATGGTCCGTCGGCTAACAACAAACAATGCGATGCCTGACGCAACAATCGCAGCCACCATCGAGATGAATACAGTGGGCCAGTCGTAGAGCACCTGTACCGGAAGACGGAAGGCTTCCATACCCACGTAATGCATGGACCAGATCCCAAGGCCCAGCGCAAACGCGCCACCGCCGAGCCACGCCAATCGCGCAAGACCCTGCGTGGCAGTCACGCGGCCAGCTAGATCGAGTGAAGTACGGCAATAAGAACGGATACTGCAACCAGGGCGTAGTTATACGACCCTGCCAGCAGGATTGTGGATTCCATCTTTTCCTCAGAAGGGGACTGGTAATGTTTTTATCAGTGACCGATGGCGCGCGCAGTACCACCTTTGGGCTATCGCGGCGTGAAGCCAGACTGCCGAAAACGAGGCCGCAGGACGATGCCCTTTGCGTTCAACAGGTTCCATCGCATGACAACGCGAGTCGGCGTTACACGAAAGGGTTCTGCGTAGGGGCCGCGAAACTCAGGTTCAAACTTGGGTCAGCGATTAGACTAATTGCTATATATCCATGAAAGACTCCATCTACGTTTCGAAAGAGAATTACCTCAAGGCCATTCTTGAAGCTGAGGCAGAGGGGCGGCAGGTAATTCCGGCTACGCTCGCGCACTGGCTCGAAGTCTCGGCTCCGGCGGTCACTATGGCTCTCAAGCGCTTGAAGCGGGATGGCTATGTCGAGGTGGGCGACGACGGCATTGTGCGCCTGACCTTGACGGGCCGCGAAACCGCTTATCACACCGCTCTCCGCCATCACCTCATTGAACGCATGCTGAGTGAAATTTTCGGAATGGAGTGGTACGAGATACACGAGGAAGCGGAGCGGCTGGAGCACGCCGTTTCATCGGTTTTCGAGGCGAAGCTCAAAGAAAAGCTGGGGGAGAGCGGAGCCTGTCCCCACGGCAACGCGGTATTGCCCGAGAATCCCGCACAACGCAAGCTTCGCGGCGAGTTGCCCTTGTCAGAAGCACTCGAAGGGCGGCGCTACACCGTCACCAGCCTCCACGAGCGCGACCCTAAACTGCTGCTTTTCCTGCACGATACAGGGATCGGTCCCAGCCAGAGCCTTAAAGTCTTGAGTCAAAACTACGATCAAACTGTTTCGATTGAATTAGATACGAGGCGGTCAATCTTGGGGCGTCCTGCGGCTGAGGCCGTGTGGCTGCGTCCGGAAGCTTAGCTATATTGAATATAAGATGAATCTATTAACCATGATTAACTGACCTATGCCATACTAAAGAAGTTCGGCCGTCCCCCTTATCTATGGCCACTGATATTACCCGCACGACCACTGTCCAAGAGCCTTCACTTCCCGAGGTGCATGCGAGCGTGCGCATTTCGCGATCGCCACTCTACTGGAGGCGGTTGCTCGGGTTCATCGGGCCGGGATTTCTGATTTCAGTCGGATACATGGATCCCGGGAACTGGGCCACGGACATCGCCGGCGGATCCCGCTTCGGCTATACCCTTCTGTTCGTCATCATGGCGTCGAATCTGATCGCCATCCTGCTGCAAAGCTTGTCGCTCAAGCTGGGAGTGGCGACTGAGCGCGATTTGGCGCAACTGTGCAGCGAAAGCAGCCGCCGCTGGGTAAGCTTCACGTTGTGGATCATGGCGGAGATTGCGATTGCTGCCTGCGATATGGCTGAAGTCATTGGCTCGGCAATCGCGCTACAACTGCTGTTTCATATTCCGTTGTTCTTTGGCGTGCTCATCACCGGGCTCGATGTACTCTTGATTCTGCTACTGCAGCGATGGGGATTTCGCTACGTTGAAGCCCTAGTGATCGCGCTGATAGGGACGATTCTGGGCCTGTTCGGCATTCAAATGTTCCTGTCGAAGCCGGAGTATTGGCCTGCGCTGCACAGCATGTTAGTTCCCTCTAGAGCCATCTTTTCAAATCCCGACATGCTCTACATTGCGATCGGGATGCTGGGCGCTACGGTCATGCCGCACAACTTATACCTGCATTCTTCTATCGTGCAAAGCCGCCGCTACAAGCGCACTCCCGAGGGCAAACGGGAAGCGGTACGGATGGCCAACATCGATTCAGCATTTGCGCTGACGGTTGCGCTCTTTGTGAATGCGGCCATCCTGATCGTCTCGGCCGCAGTCTTCCATCGCAGCGGGCACTTTGAAGTCGCGGCCATCGAGGATGCCTACAAACTGCTCAGTCCGCTGGTGGGCGCCGTGGGAGCCAGCACGCTCTTCGCGGTGGCGCTGCTTGCCTCAGGTCAGAACTCGTCCATCACTGGAACCCTTGCGGGACAGGTCGTGATGGAAGGTTTTGTGCACTTGAAAGTTGCACCGTGGCTGCGACGGCTCATTACCCGCACGCTGGCGATTATTCCCACCATCATCGTGGTTGCCATTAACGGCGAACAGGGCACGGAGAAACTGCTGCTGCTGAGCCAGGTCATTCTGTCACTGCAACTCAGCTTCGCCGTCGTACCCCTGGTCCTCTTCACTAGCAGCCGCAAGAAGATGGGTGAATTCGTAAATGGGCCATGGCTGAAGGGAATCTCGTGGGCTACGGCAGTCCTGATTGCCGGGTTGAACGGGTGGTTCCTGGTACTGATGTTGCGGTAAGACGCTCATCTCGGATGTGTAAGACGCGGATGAACGTGTAAGACATCGCTTCACTTCACGTGCAAATCCAGATTTGCCGCGACTACTGCTTATGGCTCGATGGTGCGAATGAAGTTTGCCGCCGTACCATGACGTGGATCGACAAACGTCACATCGGCGGGATCACGGCGGGGCGTATCCACTGAAAACACCACCAGCGGTCCTTCCACCACTTCGGGAATGCTATGGACGACATTTCGCCGAAAGAAGAGCAGTTGCCCTGGACCCAGTTCAACCGGCGAGCCCCCATCAACCACAAATTTTCCTCGACCTGAAATCACCTGCAGATACTCGTCGCACGTCTTGTGATAGTGAGCCGGGGCGGGCTGGTAGATACGAAACAACCTCGAACTCGCTGCGGGTTCATCGGTCAGGCGCATGTCGAGCAGCATGGTGTCGGCGGTGGGCGGAAATTTGCCGGCCAGCGCTTGAAGATCAAACGTTGACGTGTCGCTTCGGAGACCTGTGCTCTTTGTTTCCGCCATATTGTTCTCTCCCATGAATGCAATTGATGATGAGCGAAAAATTCTGCTCCAGCTTCGACCGAAAAATCGGCTCGAACTTGGTTTCAGCCGAAGCGAATACCATAGACTTATGAAGATTCTTTCCGCCGCCGAAATGCAAGCCTGCGATCGCGTCACGACGGAACGATTCGGAATCAGTTCCGTGGATTTGATGCGTGCGGCCGCGACTTCGATTGCGGCTTTTGCGCGCGAGCAATTTCCTGAAGCGCGGCGGGTGACCGTGCTGTGCGGACGCGGCAACAATGGCGGCGATGGCATGATGGCCGCGCGAATGCTAGGTGCGGCGGGGCTTGAGATTTCCGTATTGCTTCTTGGTTCGCCAGATGAATTGAAGGGCGATGCCGCTATTGCATGGAGTGAACTCGAAGGCTCAGGTGCACGCAGCATTGGTGTGGTCGAAACCGCCGAAGATTTTGCGCGCCATCAGGGCCTGCTGAAAGCTGACCTCCTGGTCGATGCAGTTGTGGGTACCGGATTCAAGCCGCCGCTGAAAGGGCTTGCTCTCGCCGCTTGTGAATGGGTGAAGTCGGGCAGCGCTCCAGTGCTCGCAGTTGATCTGCCCTCCGGCTGGCCGGCCGACGAGACGGCAGCCACGGTAAGCGACCCTGTGTTTCCGGCCGATGCCGTCATCACATTCACGTCGCCCAAGCCTGCCCACGTCTTCGGCCAGTTAACCCGGTTGTGGGATCAGCCTGTAGTCGTCGCGCCGATTGGCTCTCCCGACGAGGCCATCGTGTCCTCGCAGGGAGTCGCTTGGGCCGGGTCGGCACAGGCGTTGATTCATGCGCCGCGCGCTGCAGATTCGAACAAGGGAAAGTTTGGTCATGTGCTGGTGGTGGGTGGATCATTCGGTTCTTCTGGAGGAAAAGCCGGCGCTCCGGCCATGACGTCGCTGGCAGCGATGCGCGCTGGAGCGGGCTTGGTAACGGCCGCAGTGCCTGCTCCGGCCCTTGCGGTCGTCTCAAACTTCGCTCCAGAGTTGATGACCTGGCCGCTGCAGCCGAATGCTACCGGTCAACTGGCTGCTGAGAATCTCACTCCTCAGTTGCTCGAGACCCTCACCAAGGGAATCACCGTGCTGGCGATTGGTCCGGGGCTGGGGCAAAGTCCCGACACGGAAAAGTTCGAAAAATGGATTCTCTCGGGAACGAAGATGCCGGCTGTCATTGATGCCGACGCGTTGAACAATCTAGGTGCAGATCCGGAATTCCTGTCCGAGATCGCCAGAGATCGTATCGTGGTGATCACGCCTCATCCGGGCGAGATGGCGCGACTGGCCGGCGTGAAGACGGCCGAGGTGCAGGCCAGCCGCCTCGATACCGCGCGTACGTTTGCGCGGAAGCATGCCGTGATCGTGGTGCTCAAGGGAGCACGCACGCTGATTGCTCATCCCAACGGCCAGGTGGCAGTAAACACCACCGGCAATCCGGGAATGGCCAAAGGCGGCAGCGGCGACTTGCTCACCGGTATCGTGGCGGCTTTTCTGGCCCAGTATCCAGACCGCGCGGCGCAGGCCGTCGAGGCAGCAGTTTTCCTGCACGGGTTGGCTGCGGACCTTGCCGTTCGCCAGAGCGACGAGCACTCACTGCTGGCTACCGATAGTTTGGCGCAATTTTCTCAGGCTTTTCGCTTTCGCTCACGCACTGCAAACGGTTATGTTTGGTTGCAGGGGCTTCCGCGGATTTCTTCACCGTTTAAACGCTCCTGTGAGGCAGCAGAATGAGCAAGGACGCCCCTGTGGCTGAAGGCAGAGTACTCGAATTCACCACGAAGAGCGGCGCGGACACCATTGAAGTGGGCCGCAAGCTAGCCAAGGTGCTGAAACCACCGCAACTGCTGCTACTCCGCGGGGATCTGGGCACGGGCAAGACCACGCTGGTCAAAGGCATTGCGCAGGCGCTCGACGCTGCCGATCCGGATGAAGTCACCAGTCCTACCTTCACGCTGGTGCACGAGTATGAAGGAACGCAGAACGGCAAGCCCGTGAAGCTCTTTCATCTGGACGTGTATCGGCTCGAGGGCGAGCGACAACTTGAGACCTTAGGCCTCGATGAGTTGCTGACCCCAGACGCCCTGGTGCTGGTGGAGTGGGGCGACAAATTTAAAAGCATTCAGAAGAAGGCTACGGGCGAGATCGCGATTGTCTCCGCGGGCGGTGACGCTCGCAAGATCACCGTGACGCTTAAAGAGGGCTCAGCGCGCTCTTGAAGTTGAATTGAAAGAATCGAAAGGCCCACTTCTAGATGAGGAAATGGGCCTTTTTTCTGCGTGGGTGGCGGCTTCAGCTCGTGACCTATAGAAGCCGCTCAGAAGCCCATGATGTTGTAGCCGCAGTCGACGTAGAGCGTTTCGCCGGTGATGGCGCTGGCCAGATCGCTGGCGAGAAAGAGCGCCGCGCCGCCCACTTCGAGCTGGTCCACATTACGATGCAGCGGGGCGCGATCGGAATGGGTCTTCATCATTTCGCTGAGATCGCCCACGCCCCGCGCAGCCAGGGTCTTGATGGGGCCGGCGGAGATGGCATTCACACGAATGTTTTTGGGGCCAAGGTTCCAGGCGAGATAGCGAACGGTCGACTCCAGCGCCGACTTGGCAACGGCCATGACATTGTAGTTGGGCACCACTTTTTCAGCCGCGTAGTAGCTCAGGGTCATGATTGCTCCCCCGTCAGTCATGAGGGGCACCGCGGCACGCGAGACGGCGATGAGCGAATACACGCTCACTTCGAGTGCCACGCGGAAACCGTCCCGGCTGGTGTTGATAAATTCGCCGCGCAATTCAGACGCAGGCGCGAAAGCGACAGCGTGTACCAGGATGTCGATCTTGCCGTACTTTTCCTTCAGCGTGGCAAAGAGGGTATCGATCTCCTGATCGCTGGAGAGATCGCACTGGAAGCCGCTGGCGCTGGGCAGATCGTCGATCAGCGCCTGGGCTTCGAGCTTCATGCGCTCGTTCTGATAGGAAATGGCCAGGGTGGCGCCGGCGGCGTGCAGCTTTTGGGCGATGCCCCAGGCGATGGAACGCTTGTTGGCCAGCCCGAAAACCACGGCTGTCTTACCTGCCAAATCGATCATGCTTGTTTACTTCCTCCACGGTCCGTGCGTTGCATAGGGAGATGCTGGGCCAACCGTCTTTTAGAATATCAGCCGCCGAGGTCGACGAGTTCCACCGTGCCGACCGGCCGGTCGAGGAAGCGCGACCCGAGGCGTTCGAACTTCTCGACGGAATCGGTGGCGAAGCAGCGGATTTCAGTGTGTCGACTGGCGTTGTCGGCTGGGTGCGCGGTCACTCGGCCGCCGAAGAGGCGAAATGCAGCTTCGGCGGTGGCTTCGGCGGAGTCGATCACGCGCATGCCCGCCGGGACGCCCCGAGCCAGCAATGGTCGTAACAAGGGGTAATGTGTGCAGCCCAGAACTAACGTGTCGGGAGTGAGGCCCGCGGCGTTCGCAGTGGTCTCGAGTTCATTGAGATAAATGCGGATGACTTCGGCGGTTACCGGGTGATCGGTCCAGCCTTCCTCGACCAGTGGAACGAGCAGAGGACATGCCTTTTCGATGGCGCGAAGTCCCTGGGCTCGACAGGCAGCGGCATACGCGTGGCTCTGCACGGTCGCATCCGTGGCAATGACCAGCACGTCACCGGTGGTCGACGCGGCTCGGGCCGCGACTGCTCCGGGTTCAATGACGCCGAGTACGGGGACCGATACCGCATCCTGGATAGCGTCGAGGGCGAGCGCACTAGCCGTGTTGCAGGCGATGATAAGAAATTCAGCACCTTGCTCGCGGACGAGGAATTGAGCACTCTCCGCCGCGTAGCGAGCAATGGTGCGCCGTGATTTCGACCCGTACGGCAATCGGGCCGTATCACCTAGAAACGCGAAGCGCGCTTCAGGCAAACGGCTGACTAAGGCGCGGAGCACGGTCAGGCCGCCGAATCCGGAATCGAAAACGCCGATGGTGGGCTCTGACGTCACGGGTGCGCGCCTTCGGCCGGTGCGGCGTCTGAAGCAAGATAGGTTCGCGTCAGGTCCGCGTGACCGGCAAGCGTGGCTCGCGGTTGCCCGTCCACCAGGAAGCGCACTTGAGTTACGTTAGGCAGATTCGCGTGCAGGGTTCCGCAGATCGAAAGCACCGTCAGAGTTTCCGTTTCAATACCTGACGGATGGTTGGCAACGAACGAGCCCGCCAGATTTACGACGGCCATCTGGGCATCGGCGGGCTGCGATTCTTTCGGACCCGTGGCCGGTAGCAGAAAAACCTGGCTCACCGCATGCGCGCCACCCGAGATAGGGTGGGCCGCGTTGGGTGTGGCATACAAATCAAGCAGCTTGGCGAGCACAGCCCGAGCTCGCGCTCCCGGATCGGCGGGTAGGGGCAACTCATGCACCTGGCTCAGCAGGGAATTGTCATCGTCGTTGGCCACCAGCAAGGTCGCCTCCTCGTCTGCCGCAACTTCGGGAGCCTTCGTGGGAGCGGAATCTTCACCGGCGACCAGCCGCTGGTGGGCACGCTCGCGCAACTGCCAAAGCAGGCCGCCCATGACCAGCGAGGCCAAGACCAGAACAATGAGAAGTACGGTCTGATGGCGGGGAATCATTGCTGCCGACCCTCCGTCTTCCACTCCAGCAAAGCGGCTGCCAAGGCTGTGGCAATGCGTGTTTCGTAGTCGGGGTCATCAGGTTCGGCGGTAATCTTGCGTTCAGACGAGCGCTCGGGAGCAATCTCGACGGCTACCGCCGGGCAAGTCATGCTCTCGATTGCCGGCAGCGCGGTGCGTCCGAGGGTCACGCCGCCCCCAGACTGAAGCAGTGCGGAATTGATCACCCCCGCCAACGCCAGGCTGCGGGTTACCCATCCAGACTGAGCCGTCTTCCACGCGGCAAACCGGATGGACGAAGCCGGCGCTAGAGAAGACGTGAACAGATGAACTCCCGAGCCGCTCTCTGTGACATGCAGACTCAGACAGGCTTGCGCGTTAGCCCGGTTGGCGATCTCCGCGCGTTGATTGAGTTCGATGGCCTGATCGGATTCGCGGGTGGTGACAACTTGAAAGCCGCGCGCGCCCAAGAGCGACCGTAGGCGCACGCTTAGCGCCAAAGTCGCTGATTTTTCGTATTGGCCGCTGGTGAGATGGGCTCCCGTATCATCGCCGCCGTGCGCCGCGTCGAGCACCACGACGAATCGGCCGGCAGGCGCAACAGGCGCTTGCGCACGGATTTCGCCGATCAGAGCGAGAACAGCCACCAGAAACACCGACCAGGCTACAGAAATCCCAATCCGCGATCCGGCTCGAAAGTTTCTGCCTGTAGCAGCGGAAGTCCACGTCTTCCCGGGGGAGATACAGGAACTGACGCTCATCGAGGAGGCGAGTTCTTCCTTAATGATCCGACCAGCCGCTGACGTCGCGGAACTCATGTACCGCACTTGTCCCACAGGAAACCGCACTCAGCTACTCCAGGGAATAGATGGCTAGACCGCTCAGCAACTTGGGATAAAAGTCAGTCGACTTCTGCGGCATGACTTCACCGGCGAAAGCCACTTCCTTCAGCTGTTCCATGGTCACTGGATTAGTGAGGAACGCTACATCGGCCTCACCGCGCCGAACCTGATCGACGGCTTCGAAGGCATCGCGTAGGTAACGCAAATTGGTCTGTTCGCGTACCTTTTCGTCGTCGAGTTCCAACAGGCGGTGGAGAATGACCAAATGCAGCTGGCTAAGATCCAGAAGCCGCTGCCGCTCCGGCAAGTCAACCATTGCTTTTTCAATAGCTTCAGGGCGAGAAGTCAACAGGAAAGCACCTATTCGGGTGACTGCAACGAATGCCGTTCCCTCCTGTTTCGAGAGGATGGTCAGGTAGTCTGTCGCTTCCGACTTAAGTAGCGGTTTTGCGATGAAAAATTCTTCCGCAGAACGAACGAATGCTGCAGGATCGAAACCGCAAAGCCCGTGCACCACCCTATGCGTAGGGAGTACAACGAGGCCGTCGGAGTCCATGTTCACAAAAGTCATCATGACTGCGGCTTCTGGGAATGCCGGGTGGGGCAATTGGCTCACGCTGGATTCAGACTTCCTTGCAGAGCCTGAGGCATGCTCCTTTGAATAGGCGAGAGCCGTTTCATAGCGATGGTGGCCGTCGGCAATGATGAGTTTCTTATCCGCCATGGCGGTCGTCATCAGGCGGATAGTAGCTGGATCGCTTACCCGCCACAACCGATGTAAGACACCATATTCATCAGTCACTTCCGCGTCCGCAACGCCGTTACCGTCATACAAAATCCTCTCCACGCTGCCGGCCGGGTCGGAGTACAACATGAAGATTTGCCCGAAGTGAGCCCGAGTCGCCTTCAGCAGATTCATTCGATCGCTTTTGGGCTTGGACAGGGTCTGCTCGTGACGGAAGACAACCTGGTCGGCATAGTCGTGCAACTTACCCAGGGCGATAAAGCCGCGCCGTTCCTTAACCTCATCTGAGCCAGGGACTTGGAAGCGTTGAGAATACGCAAAAATGCAGGGAGTTTTCTCCTGAATCAGGACGCCTTGTTGTCGCCAGTCGGTGAAGTCGCGCGCCGCCCTCACATAGACGCTTTCACCACGCTCCGCATCGAAGAGTTCAGGCAGGCCAAGAATAATGCGGACCAGATTGTAAGGGCTCCGCTGGTAGTAAGCCTGCTGCATCGCGGGGGTAATTTTGTCGTAGGGCTGGGTGACCACATCATCGAGCCGTGATTTTGTAGGATTGTAGCGCCAGGCGCGAAATGGATAGATGTGGGCCATTAGGAGGGTCGTGCTCCGAGTTGAACGGCGGAAACCAGGCGTGCGAAAACTCCTTCCATGGGACAGTCGCAGTCTTACGCACTCAGGCATGATTGTAACCCACGGTATGAGCCGGTCCTGATGGCTCGGCTTGAGCGATGAGTGGGTTGCGCGGCAACAACTTGATGACAAAGCGTTGACGCCAGCCGTCAACAAAGCGTGCTAATATCGCCATCTATTCTCTGGTGCTAGTACATGAGGACGACTTCCATCGGGCGCAGGAATTCAGGCAAATCAGGCAGTCCGTGGTCTTTGCAGCTAGGGCTTTCGATTTGCGGAGTGGCCTGCCTGTTATGGTCCGGCACTGCTCGTGCCCAGGATGACCCGCTGAACAAAGTGCACGTGCCGCCACCCGGCACGACTACTGCACCTGCTGGAGCGCCCGCTGGAGCGGAAGCGCCCGCGGTGACTGGTCCCGACGCATTGAAGGCCAAGCCTGGCGCCATGATTCGCATGAATGTGGATATGGTGCTGGTTCCGGTGACCATTACCGATCCCATGAACCGTCTGGTCACTGGCCTTGAGCAGGACGACTTTCAGATTTATGAGAACAACGGGCAGCAGAAGATTCGCACGTTTGCGAGCGAGGACGCGCCGGTTTCCATCGGCATCATCTTCGATCTTTCTGGGTCAATGACCTCTAAGCTGATTCGCGCCCGGGAGTCAATCCTGGAGTTCATCAAGACCGCCAACCCCGAAGATGAATTCTTCGTAATTGGCTTCAATGATCGCCCCGAATTGATCGAGGACTTCACCAATTCCGTTGAAGACATTCAAGCCCGGCTGGCCACGGTCCGCAGTGGCCATCGCACGGCCCTGCTCGATGCCATCTACTATGGCGTTGCCAAGATGAAGGACGCGCGCCACGAGCGCAAGGCGCTGCTGGTGGTGTCGGACGGCGGGGACAACCGGTCCCGTTACACTGAAGGAGAAGTTCGGTCGCAGGTGCGCGAGTCGGATGTGGAAATCTATTCGATCGGCATCTTTGACCCGTATGCCGCCACGCCAGAAGAGCGCGGCGGCCCTGTGCTTCTCAACGAGCTCTGCGAAGAGACGGGGGGACGCCTGTTTCGAGTCGATGATCTTTCTGAAATGAGCGATATCGCCGAGAAAATCTCGACGGAATTACGCAACCAGTATGTGATCGGCTACACGCCCAAGGAAATGCATCGCGATGGCAAGTGGCGTAAAGTGAAAGTAAAGTTGAATCCACCTCAGGGGCTGCCTCCGCTTACGGTACACGCACGCACCGGTTACTATGCGCCATTGCATTAAAGCGATCCTTACGATTGTCCTCACCGGAGCGGCCCTCTCGCTGTCAGCGCAACAAACGCCCACTCAGCCTGCGCCTGCCCAAGCTCCGTCCCTCACCGAAGACCGAGATCCCGTGCGTTCTCCTGACATTGCCACTCCGGTGCCCGCCAAGGGCGAGGGTGTCCGCAAGGAGTCGGGCGGCTACGTCCTGCATACCGATGTTGAAGAGGTGGTCCTGAATGCCACCGTCCTTGACGGCAACCGGCTGGTGCAAGACCTGACCAAGGACAATTTTCAGGTCTTTGAAGATGGGACGAAGCAGAAAATCATCAGCTTCCAACACACCGATCTGCCGGTATCGATTGCGCTAGTGGTCGACAATTCCGGATCCATGTCGCGCAAGCGGCCAGCGGTCAACAAGAGCACGCTCGACCTGATTGAAGCCTCAAATCCGCAGGACGAAGCATTCGTCGTGAATTTTTCTGACGAGGCTTTTATCGACCAGGAATTTACCTCGGATGTGAACAAACTGCGCGACGGGCTGGCGCATATCGAGTCCCGGGGGGGAACAGCACTGTACGACGCGGTTGTGGCCTCAGCCGATAAGCTTGCGGCCGACGCCAAGCGCCCAAAGCAGGTTTTAGTGCTGATCACCGACGGCGAAGACAATGCCTCGACGCTGAACCTGGAGCAGACGATCCGCCGCGTGCAGCAGCTTTCCGGCCCGGTGATCTACTCCATCGGTTTGTTGTTTGGAGACGAGATGAGCCATAGCGAAGTGCGCCATGCGCGCCGGGCTCTTGAGATGCTTTCGACGGAGACCGGGGGCATTGCGTTCTTTCCTAAGAGCATCGAGCAGATTGACCAGATTGCCGCCGAGGTTGCGCGCGACATCCGCAGCCAATACACCATCGGCTATCACTCCACCAAGCCGACCACCGAGCCCGGTTTCCGCCGTGTCCAAGTCACGGCCGAGCAAAAGGGTTCGAGCAAGCTGAATGTGCGTACCAGGACGGGCTACTTCCCCGTGGTGCGTTCCAAACGGCCAGCCAAACAAGACAATAAGCAGTAACACCGGGATCGGATTCGGTACCGGCACCTCCTGAGGACCGTCGATACACGGAGAATTTTCCTCTGGGAGGCCCTCGGAGCCCTTCGTGCATCGGACGTTATAGACTGACATTCCATGGCCGTTTTGAGTTCCAACACATCTTCGCTGCGCATCGCAGCCGACATTACTCAGCTTGTGGGCAATACGCCGATGTTGAAGTTGACCCGGCTTGCGCCTGAACCCGCTGCGGTGTTCGCCAAGCTCGAATTTCTCAATCCTGGCGGCAGCATCAAGGACCGCGCCGCCCTGGGTATGATTCTCGAGGCAGAAGCGCGAGGACTGCTGCGCTCTGGGTCCACCATCCTTGAAGCGACGGCCGGCAACACGGGCGTCGGACTGGCGCTGATTGGTGTCAATCGCGGTTATTCGGTCAAGCTGTTTGTGCCCGAGGGCTTTGCTGAGGAGAAGTGCATTCTCATGCGGGGCTTTGGTGCGGAGGTGGTGCGTACGCCCGAAGCTGAGGGCATGGCGGGCGCTATCCGTCGGGCCGAGGAAGCTGCGGCCGGAATTCCTGGCGCGTTCATGGCGGGACAATTCACCAACCAGGCCAACCCGCAGTTTCACCACGATACGACGGCGGCGGAAATCTGGGAGCAGATGGAAGGGCACGTTGACGGATTTGTTGCCGGTGTTGGCACCGGCGGCACTTTTTCTGGTGTGGCCCGCTTCCTCAAGGAACACAACCCGAAGGTCGTGAATGTGGCTGTCGAAAGCCAGGGGTCGATTCTGCAGGGTGGGGCGCCGGGCAAGCACAAGGTCGAGGGCATCGGCGTCCATTTCGTTCCGGAAACCTTTCATCGCGAGGTCTGCGACCGGGTGGTGATGGTCGGCGATGAAGACGCTTTTGCCATGGTCAAGCGCCTGGCTGCTGAAGAAGGGCTGGTGGCCGGGTCAAGTGCAGGCGCCGCTGTGCACGCGGCTGTTCAGCTGGCTCGTGAACTGGGTGCAGGCAAACGCGTAGTCGTCATAATTCCCGATTCTGCGGAACGCTACTTATCCAAGAAAATATTCGAAGGCGGAGTTTAGCGAGAAGCTGGCAGATCGAAAGCTCCGCTCGGTTCCAACTCTACGCATCGCCAACCTGAAGCCACGGACGAATGGCCAAAAGCTGGCGGCTGCCCTTCACGATAAGCTAGATCTTGGAAGCTAAAGCTAGGAGTTCGTCCCCTTCATGTCCCAACACAAATATGCAACGCTTGCCGTACATGCCGGGCAGCAACCTGACCCCCTGACGGGCGCGGTTAACGTGCCCGTTTACCTTTCCTCGACGTTTGAATTGACGGGCATCGGCTCAGACAAGGGCTGGGACTATTCGCGCGCCGGCAATCCCACCCGCGACCGCCTTGAGGAGTCTCTCGCTGCGCTCGAGGGAGGCACATCCGGGCACGCCTTCGCTAGCGGCATGGCGGCCATTTACGCGCTGGTGGCGACGTTCCACGCAGGCGACCACGTGCTGTGCTCGCACAACGTGTATGGCGGAACAGCGCGGCTCTTCAACATGATCGTGCGGCACTACGGCATCGAGATTGAATACGTCGACATGGCCAATCTGGATGCTGTCTCGGTGGCGATCAAGCCCGCCACCAAATTGATCCATGTGGAAACGCCTACGAACCCGCTTATGGCGTTGACTGATATATCCGCAGTCTGTGAGATTGCCCATGCCAAGGGCGTCGAGGTCAGTGTCGACAACACGTTCATGTCGCCGGTTTTGCAGAGTCCGCTCGCCCTGGGCGCAGACATCGTGATGCACTCGACTACTAAATTTCTCAATGGGCACTCCGATGGCCTGGGCGGGGCGCTGATTGGGTCGAAACCGGAGCACAAAGAGCGCTTCCTGCTGGTGCAGAAGGCCGCGGGCGGCATCATGTCGCCCTTCGAGTGCTTCCTGGTATTGCGCGGTATCAAGACGCTCCCTCTGCGTATGAAACAGCACGAGGAGAATGGGCGCGCAGTGGCTGAGTTTCTGTCGACCCATCCTAAGTTGAAGTGGCTCGCGTATCCAGGCTTGAAGAGCCATCCCCAGCACGCCCTGGCCCTGAAACAGCAAAAAGGTTTCGGATCGATGCTGAGTTTCGACCTGGGCTCCCGCGGCGATGCGGGACGATTCCTCGCTGCCGTGAAGTTGTTCCTGAATGCTGAATCCCTGGGAGGAGTTGAGTCGCTGGCTTCGCACTCCGCGACCACCACGCATGCCTCGCTCAGCGATGAGGAGCGGGCAGCGATTGGAATTACCGAAGGGCTGGTACGGCTGTCGGTAGGAATCGAAGATAAGGACGACCTGATCGCGGATCTGGACCAGGCGCTGAAGGCAGTGTAATCGCCTTCAGTGTCCCACCGTTACCGATACGGCCTTCTTGGGACGCCTCATCAGGAACGGCAGCGGAATCAGGATTGCCGTAAGCGCCACCATCACCCAGATCACGTCGACATAGGCCAGCAGGCGCGCCTGTATCTGTGCCATGCCGTAGATCTGCGCGCTGGCGTGCTGCATGGCGTCGGGCATCCCACCGCCTGACCGTTGCCGCCAGGCCCCGGCCAGTCCGCGGCGCAGAGTTTCAAAAGGACCGCTGCCACTAGTGGTATGCGCGCCCAGCATGGCCAGATGCTTCTGCGTCAGGCGTGCTAACAGAGTGGTGACGAAGCTGATGCCTACGCTGCCTCCCAGGTTGCGCATCAGCGCCGACATCCCGCTGACCTCGTTGTACTTCTCCTGCGGGATCCCTGCATAACAAAGCGTGTTGATGGGAATGAACAGGAACGGCAATCCTAGTGCGATGACGACGCGCCAGCTCACGGCAATGCCGAAGCTGATGTTCATATCGAGCCCCGACATGCGGTAGAGGCCGAAGGTTGTGATCACGAATCCCATGGCAACAAGTTTGCGCGGATCGAATTTGGGCGCGAGGGCGCCCGCGACAGGGAAGAGTAGCATCAGCGCCAGTCCCCCCGACGATACCGCCATTCCCGCTTGTTCGGCAGAGTAGCCCATGATCTCCTGCAGAAACTGGGGGATTAATACCGTGGATGAATAGAGTGAAACGCCGACCATGAACATGACAAACATGGTGGTGCCCACGTTGCGCTGGCCTAGCAGCCGCAGATCGAGGATGGGATGTTCGACATGGAACTCCCGAATCACAAACAACACGATGCCGATGGCCGACACTACGCAGCACGTGGTGATGAAGCGTGAACTGAACCAGTCGTCTTCCTGGCCCTTGTCAAACATCGTCTGCAGAGCGCCAATCGTGACCACCAGCAGCCCGAGTCCCCAATAGTCGACTCCTTCGCGCCGCTTGCGAATGGCAGCCAGGTAGGGAGGGTCTTCGACGACGCGATTGGTCAGGTAGAGCGACAACATGCCGACTGGAATGTTGATGAAAAAGATCCAGCGCCAGCTGTAGTTATCCACGATCCAGCCGCCCACTGTGGGACCAAGCACTGGCGCCAGTACCACTGCCATGCCGTAGACCGCGAACGCCATGCTGCGCTTCTGAGGAGGGAAGGTGTCGGCCAGGATCGACTGCTCGCTCGGCTGCAATCCGCCGCCCGCCGCACCTTGCAACACACGAAAGAAAACCAGTGCGCCCAGCGACGGCGCCAGGCCGCACATCAGCGAAGTGAGCGTGAACAAGAGCACGCAGCTCATGTAAAAGCGCTTGCGCCCTACACGATTCGCAATCCACCCGCTGATGGGTAACACCACCGCGTTCGCCACCAGGTAGCTGGTCAGAACCCAGGTCGCTTCATCGCGGCTGGCGGAGAGCGAACCACCGATGTGCCCCATGGCTACGTTGGCGATCGAACTGTCGAGCGCCTCCATAAAGGTAGCCAGCGTGACAGTGATGGCGATGACCCAGGGATTGGCTCGGGGGCGCCATGTGTCGTGGAACGAGAGTGTCGCTGCAGCCGCCAGGGCAGTTCCTTTTCGTTACGGCGGAGGGTTCGCCGGAGGGTTCAGGGGTCTCTGACAACAGAGTAACGGATTCGGCACGGGTTTGGCTGGAAGCCATGCTAGCCCGTGTGTCATGCTGGGTGGTTATGCAAGCCAATCCATCCCCAGGTTCAAAGCCCCCGACTCTCTTGCTGGGTGTCGATACTTGTGGACCGTCAGGGTCGGTGGCCCTGGGGCGATTCACCGGGCAGGATGTCCAAATCTTGGGTGAGATCGAGCTGGAAGGCCGCACTTATTCCTCGACCCTTGTCGCTGCGATCGGGGAACTGCTCGCAAAATCCCAAATCAGGCTTAAAGACATCGACGGCATCGTCGCCGTAAATGGGCCGGGAAGCTTTACCGGCGTGCGAGTCGGCCTGAGCGCGGTGAAAGGTCTTGCCGACGGGGCTGCCATCTCGATCGTCGCGCTTTCGCGCCTGGCTGTCTTAGCAAACAAGGCCGGTCTCGGCTCTTCCGCGCTCGATGCGCACCGGCATGAAGTCTTCCTGCGAGTTGAGTCGCCGGGACAGCCGGCGCAGGAACTGTTAGCTGGCCTAGCTGACCTTGCATCCATTTCTGCCATAGCCGGTGGAGTTGCCGTCTGCGATGAACCCGCCGCTGCACTGCTGACCGAGGCCTGGGACGCAGCTGAATTGGTGCGCGTGACTCCGCCCACTGCCGCCGATGGGCTTCGTTTAGCTGTAGCGTCCGGTGAAATCTCCAAACCAGTTGATCTCGCCCTGCTCGATGGAAACTACTTGCGCCGTTCCGACGCGGAGATCTTCGGAGAACCGGCCTCCACCGGCAAACAGCCAGCATGAACAGGCTCGGCGCCGACATCACCATCTGTCGCATGACGGAGTCGGACCTCGACGCGGTTATGGCAATTTCTCAAACTCTGCCCGACGCGCCGGAATGGCCAAGAGAGGCCTACCTGGCGGCAATCGATCCTGGAATTCAACCGCCGCGCATTGCCTTGGTCGCCCGAGCCTCTGACTCGCAAATCGCGGGCTTCACAATAGCAGTTTTGATTCCGCCGCAAGCCGAACTGGAGACGATCGCGGTAGGTGTGCAGGCTCAACGTAGGGGAGTTGGCCAGCAACTCTTCCTCTCGCTTCGGACGGAGCTTAAGAAAGCTCATATTACTGAGATCGCACTCGAAGTCCGCCGCTCGAATTATTCTGCACAAGGTTTTTACCGCTCTCTAGGTTTTATTGAGATCGGGGGTCGTGATAGCTATTACGTTGATCCCATTGAAGATGCCTTGCTTTTACAGCTACGCATTTCATGAAGTCTTTCCTCGCTCCCATCCTGATTTATCGTGGATTTGGAGTGGGCGTGTCCAAGAACGAGGCATTCTTTCCAAGTAATCCACAGTTCAATTACTTTTGCTTTGCTTTCACACTTGCCGTTTGTCTCCGATCGGAGCTATATCTAGGTGTTCAATCAAATCGAGGGAGGCGCCTATGATCGAAATAAACGATTCTACGCTGAGCGAAGAGATTAACCGCCTACATGCCGAACATCATCGCTACGCTCAGCGTTTGGATGAGTTGATCCAGAAACCGTATCTCTCTGCAGACGAACAGCTCGAAGAAGTCCGGCTTAAAAAGCTGAAACTTCATGCCAAGGACTTGATATATGCCTTGGAACGCCGTACCCCAGCGATCGCTTAGAAATTGACTGGGCTCAGCTGAAGGCTGCGCGGGACGGAGCGGCGGTTAGAAGTGCCGTTACGAGAGAGATGTGTGCGCCCCGGGCACACAACGGGCAGGTCAACCGTATAATCGTTAGGGACAATGGTTCGTGACGGTTACATCTACGGTGTGAGTTTGCTGGCAGTGGCAGTGGTGCTGGCGTGGGCAACTGGCAATTGGGCTTGGGCCATCGCGCCAGTCCTGCTGGCGGCGTTTTTCCTCTGGTTTTTCCGCGATCCCCAAAGAGCAATTCCTACTGGCCCGGGACTAGTGGTGTCTCCGGGAGATGGTCGTGTCACAGAGACTGCGGCCATCATGACGCCGAGCGGTCCTCGTCAGCGTATCAGCATCTTCCTCAGCGTCTTTGATGTGCACGTAAATCGTTCGCCCATCGCTGGCGTCTTGCGTGCAGTGCGCTACCAAAAGGGTCAATATCTGAACGCCTTGAATCCCGCATCCGCAGATCAAAACGAGCAGAATATCGTTACGGTTGTGGGCGACGGCATCGAAGTCACTTTCAAGCAGATCGCAGGTCTTCTAGCCCGGCGCATCGTGTTTGTGCCGCGCGAGGGTGATCGCGTCGAACGCGGACAGCGGGTTGGGCTCATAAAGTTCGGCTCCCGCGTCGACGTCGTACTTCCCGCCGAAGCGGTTTTGCGGGTAAAGGTGGGGGAGCGGGTTAAGGGCGGAGCCAGTGTTCTGGCCGACGTGCCACTTGGGGCTGCGCGGTGAGTACCCGCGATCCGGCATTGGCGCGGGCGAACGCTAAGGCCAGACTGCGGAGAGGCATGTTCCTGCTGCCCTCGCTGTTTACCGTAGGCAACATCGCCGCCGGCTACTTTGCTATTACCCAGACCATCGCGGCCATTGGCAGCAACGCCGATGCCCGCATGCATCTGGATTGGGCAGCCATCGCCATTCTGTTCGCGATCCCCTTTGATGCGCTGGACGGACGCATCGCCCGCATGACCAACACTACGAGCGAGTTTGGCAAGGAACTCGATTCGTTGGCCGACGTCATTACGTTTGGAGTTGCTCCGAGCCTCCTGGCGTACATCTGGGGTTTCCGTTTCCTCCCCGATTCCATCAATCGTCCCTTACACCAGGATTTGCTCCATGCCGGGGCGTTTATCTGCTTCCTCTACCTGATTGGCGGCGCATCGCGGCTGGCTCGGTTCAACATCAGCCATGACGCTCAGCCGCGCAACCCTGGGCGTCCTGGCCGAAAGTATTTCGTGGGCATGCCCATCCCGGCAGCGGCCGGCCTACTGGCGGCCACGGTTCACTTTTGCGGCGCTTACCCGGTTGAGGCGTGGTGGATCGCGATCATCTGGCTGGCCATTGTCGGTATGAGCGGATTCTTGATGGTCAGCACCTGGAGATTCTGGTCGGGCAAGGAAATCAACCTTTCTCGCAGTCATCCGTTCCAGATTCTGTTCCTTTTGGCCATCGTTCTGTTCGTGATCATCCGGTTTTCGCAAGTTGTGCTGTTTGCCGGGGCGTTGCTCTACATGTTTTCAGGCATCTGGGCGCGCGCCGCTTATTCCTGGTCTCGGCGTCGTCGCCGCACTCCGGCTTCCAGGCTCGAACCACCTCCGATTGAGCCGGACTCGTTCAGCCACCGCTCCTAACTTTTCGATCACAGGGGAATTTGTGTACAAGATTGCAATTGTCGGTGCTTCCACCCTGCTGGGCAAGGAATTGAAGGAAGCCATCACCGATTCGCCGTTGGTGGCCGCCTCGTTCTCCCTGCTCGACGAAGACAATGCTCTCGGGCAGCTGGACCAGGTCGGAGATGAGATTACGTTCGTTCAGGCGATTGTTGCTGACTCGTTTGAGAAGGTAGATTTCACATTTTTCTGCGGTTCGGAAGAGATGACCCGCAGGCATTGGCGCGAAGCGCTTCGTGCTGGGTCGACGGTGCTCGATCTTTCCGGCGCTTTGGATCGCGAGCCGGGCGTACTGGTGCGAGCTCCGTGGCTTGGCTCCGATGGCTCATCGGCGGACCTGTTTACCCCTGCTGTGGTTCCAGCTCACCCCGCAGCCTTGGCTCTCGCGCTGATGCTGGAACGCCTGCAGCAGGCCGCAATCGTGCGTTTTGCGGCGGCGACCCTACTGATACCCGCCAGTGAATTTGGCCGGGCAGCGATGGATGAGCTGCACCAGCAGACGGTGAGTTTGCTCAGCTTTCAAGGGCTTCCCCGCGCCATTTACGACGCCCAAGCGGCTTACAACCTGCTCTCAGGACTTGGAGAAGGCACCAAGGCCAGCTTGATGGCTTTGGAGTCGCGGATTCATCGCCATTACGAGGCGCTCGGCGGTGGCCGCTGGCCTACCTTGGCCCTGCAGGCAATTCTCGCGCCCGTATTTCACGGGCATGCGTTTTCGATTGCCATCGAACTGGAGCGCCCGGTCGACATCTCGCGTCTCGAAGAGTCCCTGGGCGGCGATCATGTCGACCTGGTACTTGAAGACACCGACTCACCCTCGAACCTCGCAGCCACTGGGCAGGATGATGTGCTGGTGCGTCTGCGGCCAATCCAGGATGGGCGGAATCCCTCGGAAACTTCACGTCTCTGGCTGTGGGCTGCGTCCGACAATCTCCGCTTGTATGCACAGAATGCCGTGGCCTGCGCGCTCGATCTGCGCCGGCTGAGACCGCAGGGCACAGTCCAGTAAACCGGAATCGGGTCGCACCCAAAAGCACTCGGAGCTGCGTCAGCCAGCCGTCTCAGGCTTCTGAGCCGGCTTGGATGCGCGTCCAAGACTGCTCGATGAAGCTATCCGTCATCCCCGCGATGTAATCGGTGACTGTTCGCGCTAACCCCTGCAACGGTATCTGCGAGCGGTGGTCGTCCGGAAGCAGACTGGGATCAGTGATCAGAGCCGCAAACAGGCCTCCGACCACCTTCTCTGCATGAAGATGGGTTTCTTCCATGTCCGGCGAATTGTAGAAATTCGCGTACAGGAATGCCTTGGCCGTGGCACGCTCAGTTTCCATCGCCGGGCTCAAGGCGGCGAGCCGCTCCGGCGCCCGTCTTACCTCGTCCAGGTTCGTGATATGCAGAACATCGATCCGCGCTTGCACTTCGCACATCAAGTCGGTGACGAGCGCATTCAAAACCCGCTTGAGTGCTTCATTAGCGCCAATACGCGGCGATGCGTTTGGGTATTCTCTCACCACGGAATCATGAAATCCACGAAAGAGAGGCACGCTTTCGCGCACCTGGTCGAGTGTCAAAATGTCAGAATCAAGCCCATCGTCAAGGTCTGCCGTCAGGTAGGCGATTTCGTCGGCCAGATCGATCAGTTGAGCTTCGAGAGGAGGCCGCAGATCGAGAAAATACTCTGCTAATTCCGGATGATCAGTCGCTGTGTAGTCCCGCGAATGTTTGATGATACCTTCGCGCACCGCCAGCGTGAGGTTGAGACCGCGAAACGCCGCATAGCGCTCCTCAAACCAAGTAACGATGCGTAGCGCGTGCAGGTTGTGGTCGAAGCTCAATCCATAGCTTTCAAGAGCGTGATCCAGAGCTTTTTCACCGGCGTGGCCAAATGGCGGATGTCCGATGTCATGTACAAGCGCCAAAGCTTCCGTCAGCTCAACATTGAGTCCCAGCACGGTGGCCAAGGTTCGGGAGATCTGCGTTACTTCAAGGGTGTGCGTCAGCCGGCTGCGGAAGTGGTCGCCCGGCGGATTCTCTGGGAGCCGCGCGAAGACCTGCGTTTTTCCGGCCAGCCGTCGAAAAGCCCGAGCATGCAGGATGCGTGCCCCATCGCGAGCGAAAGGCGTACGGTAGGGATGCGGACGCTCCGGGAAGGCGCGCGCGGTCAGGTCAGTGCCTGTCCCACCACGGTCCCCGCCCGACGGTACGGCGATTCCTTGTGGAAGCAATGCGGCCGACTTGGATTCCGCGTTTATCATGGGGTCACTTGCGGTTCAACTCTGGTTATACCGCAGCGCGGTACACCTCCCGATGCGCTGCTGCGAAATTTCGCTTTCGCAGCGCTACCAGGCGATTACGTGCCGGGAATCACCATTGAACTGTTGGATGCGGTGCTATAAGGTTTTCCATGCGTCGGTACATTGGACAAGCTCCGCTATGCGAGAGTACCATCCAGCCGAATTTTTAAAGACCGGCAAGTCAGCTTTACAATCCGGTTTCGAACAGACTTTTCACATCCGGACCAGGAGGCAGCATGAGAACAATGAAGAAAGCAGCGTTAGCCACGCTGGCGCTAGCAGTTGCATTTACCTGCGGGTGCGGTCGGCACTCGAATAAGGAAGTTTTTTACCTGGTAACCGCAAATGCCGCGCTGCCTTACTGGCAGACAGCAGCTTCCGGCTTCAACAAGGCTGCTGCACAGTACAAGGTCACGGCCAAGGTGGAAGGGCCCGACAACTACGATCCTCAGGCTGAACTCGCGGCCATGACCAAGGCGGTGAACGCCAAGCCGGGCGGCATCCTCATCTCCGTGGCCGACGCGGCCGTGCTGCAACCCGAGATTGATGCTGCTGTAAACGCAGGCATTCCCGTGGTCACTATCGACTCAGACGCTGCTGCCAGCCGCAGACTCTTCTTTATCGGAACCAACAATCTTGAAGCGGGTCGGCTGGGCGGCAAGCGTGTGATCGAGAAGCTCAGTGGTAAGGGCAACATCCTGGTCTTCACTCTCGCCGGCCAACCCAACACCGAAGAGCGGTTAAAGGGTCTCAAGGATGCACTCGCCGCCAAACCGGAGATCAAAATTGTCGATGTCGTCGACGTCAAGGGTGATGCGCGCGCGGCCTTCGACAAGGCGCAGGAAATGCTGGCTTTGACCGGCCCCAAGAAAATCGATGGTTTTGTGTGCCTGGAGTCGGCCTCGGGCAAGATGGTCTCCGACGCCTTGAAGCGTACCAACGCCTCTGATCGCGTGCTCGTGGCGTGGGACGTGAACCAGGACACCCTCGACGGCATCAAGGCTGGAACCATTGACTCCACGATTGCTCAGAAGCCCTTCACCATGGGCTACGTTGGCTTGAAGGTTCTCGACGAAATCTTCCATGATCCACCGAAGACGCTGGCGAAGGATTATAGCGTCGACTCTTTCTCGCCCTATCCGGTGTTTGTGGATACAGGCAGCTCCCTGGTCGACAAAAACAGCGTCGATCTTTATATTGCCTCGGCTGCAGCGGGAAGCAAGTAGTCGTTTGACCGCGGGGCTCGAAGTCCGATAGCACGACTGATTGTGATGTAAAAATGGCGGTTCTCTTCAACGGGAGCCGCCATTTTTTCAGATAGATAATTTTAGATTCGATCCTGCAGACCAAATCCACGTCGCTGTCAGATCATCCCGCCAATGCTCCAGGAACCTCAAAGAGAGCAGACTTTTCGGCCGTCAAGCAAGGATGTGTGAACCAGCGATTTTCTGCACAGATGATTTGAAAAGGCCGTCGGATTATCCTTGTTTCGACCTCGATTGCG
>OBLU010000696.1_pt1 | contig 31436 bp, 23 predicted proteins | sample 1518681 | NCBI WGS metagenome assembly OBLU01 (sample SAMEA3539304, study PRJEB22396) | soil metagenome | biome: tundra; feature: field; material: soil | place: USA | collected 2010-05 | depth 0.15 m
CCGTAAATAGACCCTCCGGGCCCTTAGCTCAGCGGTTAGAGCAGCGGACTCATAATCCATATTAGGGAAACCTTCCGACACCACCAGAAGCAGAAAACCCTTTGTTTCATTGCTCCGCGAGGCGGCTGCGTTCCCTAGGTTTTCTAGAAGTGTCTGCCAATGGTTACAAAAACGGTTACAACTCCGACGCCCAAAAATGTTTGGGACGGACCGTGCGGGGCCGGAACGCGGGGACCCGACCTAACGTGCCACACCGCTTGGGTGTATTCATCCCAGATTATGACGGAAACGCGTCCGAATCAGCCCCCCGCTCGTTACTAACGCAACTCCACGATTGTCGCCGCCGCGCCGCCTTCCTGCTGCGGCGCCGGATAGAAGCGCGCCACGTGCGGATGCTTGCCTAGCATCTCCGCGACCATTCGTTTCAGCACGCCCATCCCAACCTACCGAACACGTTCTCCTTCACAGCTAAGGGCGTGCTCGCCAACGGACCGATAGGCCGTAATCGTATTCTTGGCCTTCGACCGGCGCCGGAACTCGCGGGCTTACGCCCTCAAGCCGCGTCAGGGTCCCGACCTCGTTGCCCACACTTGTAGCATTCACCGGCGCCGTTTCCATCGGAAGCCACTCTCTAATGTCCGATAATACCCAATTCTCGGACATCAGACTCCGTTATTGGCAGAGCATTGAACCCCAGGGCGGAGCTTGCCAAGTACCCAAAGTAAGGCGCCGGTCGTCTGAATTGACTTGGCACGCGCCCGGCATTTGCTTAGTTCCCCATTTTGCGCACATCTACTTCTGGAGCCTGGCTACGCTATCCACGGCACCAGACGCCACCAGACAGAAAGAGCTCGCTTTCCTTAAGTAGTGTGGTATCGTCGAGGACAGTGAATTGCGCATTTCGCTCGTCTGACGAATGCGCAAACCAACTCCTGCTGTACCGGTCCTCTCTGAAGACAGGCTGAGCGTCTTCCTTTCCGACATGTATCCTGTATCTCTCCGATGGGTGTCAAGGCCACCACTTCGTTGGCAGGACGCAGAGGATGTATTTCAGGATAGCGCCCTGGTGTTCTGGCGATCCCTACAACGGGAGGACTCCAGTATCGATCCGTTCCAATATGAAAGCCTCTGGTGGCGAATTCTGCGTCATCGAGCGGTCTCCGCCTTCCGCCGTTTGCGGGTCTACATCTCGCGATGCGAAAGTCTGGCCGCCATCAGGCACTTCGACGGTTTGCCCTCACGGGGCGCGACGCCGCTGGATGGTCTGTGGCGGCGGGATCTTGACAGCGCGGCTTACCGATTCCTGACGCTCGCGACCGGACGTTCCGGAGCTAACCTGCTTCGCGTGCTGGTGGCCGCCGCCCAGCGCGAGGCCACCTCTCCACACGAAATCGTCGAATTGATCGAGGACCACCTGTTTCGCGAGATCCGGTACGCGGCCCGACATCTGGCGCGCGAGGCAGACATCTCTGTTGCTTCGGTTTACGCTCAATCCACACGCATTCGCCGCTGGTGGTGGAGGGTCAAAGATCAAGCTTACGTTCCAACCGCTTCTTCGCATTCCTCTTCCGCGAATTAGCTGTGTTTGGGAGTTCTCCGGTGTCCAGGAACTCCTTGGTAGACGGCTGGCGTCCATACCTTTCGAAAAAGAGTTCATCCCGCAGTGCCTCAAACCACAGGAATTCCTGGTCCATGCGACTCTGCGAGTGGGCTTTGTGGCGTTTGCAGAACTTCAGCCACGACAGGCGTCGATCCAGCACGTCCTCCAGACTCTTACGCGGATCCCACTCGCCTGCGTCTTGGGCTTGTATGTCCGCGGCCCCGATGCGCTCTCCCTCCGCACGCATCGCGGCATCTTCGACCACGGCTTGCAGGTCGGACAGGTTGAATGGATAGTTACGAAGCTTCAACACTTCCGCGGCCGCGGGTTCGAAGATGTGCCGTAAGGGAGGGTGGGCGTCATCATATCGGTCCAGGAAGAACTGCGCCAAGGCTGGAATATCCTCCCTCCGATGGTCCAAATTCGGCAGCCGGAGAACGTGTGCGCGGCGCAACAGAGGAATCTTCTCGTCCAATTGGCGCGCCGTAAAGAGAATGCGTCCGTAGTTGGTATCGGCAGAGTCAAGCCTCTTCCAAGTCGATCGCTCCAGCAGTTCGGCATGTTCGATCAGCAGTGTGCATCCGGCAGCGGCTCCCAACAAAAAGCCGCCGGCGAAGAGTGCTCGGTCAATATCTTCCGACTCCCTGGCGTCCAGGGCAAACCACTGGTCTGGCCGACGGTGGCGCTGGCGGTGGAACTCGGCAGCGAAGAGCTTCTTGCCCGTGCCTGGCTCGCCGAGAATCAAGACCGGCTTGTTGGAAGGAAGCCAAAGCTGGAATTCCCGGAGAACCTTCTTCGACAGGAGTGACTGCCCCACAAGCAGGCCTTCGGCAGGCTGGAACCGGCGACGGTAGCGGTTCAGGTTGGCTGCCCGCACCGCACGCGTGATAGCGATCTCGATCTCGACGGCTTGGCTTTCTCCGGGTTCTGCCTTTAAGACGTATCCGCCGGCCCCGGCCAGAAGAAACTCACGGCTGGCGCGGAGACTATCGCGCTGTGTAAGGATGACCACGGGAAGCTCCGGGTAGGCTTTGCGCAACTCCTCCAGCGCGTCCTCGCCCTGCATCTTCCCGGTGGGAAATCCGAGGTCAAGTAGTACGGCGTGAAAATGCCCGTCCCCGCCCACTCGCGACACCGCGCTTTCCGCCTCGGGTTCCAGTACCACGTCAACGCCAGCGTCGCGCAGTTCACCCACCAGATTGGAATCGGGCCCAATCGCATCGTCAATCAACAGGACTCGGTACCGTTCCGCCATGCGGACCTCCTCAATCGCCTGATCCGCGCGGACGAAAGGAGCGGAGCGCCGCCTCCAACTGCCGTAGCGCACCCGCCGCCGTTTCGCCCGCCAACAGGGTTTCCTCCCGCTCTACGCAACCCGAACCGGATCGCAGCAACGCCTCGGATATCCTGTGGAATTCCCGCATTGCATCCCGTTGCGCATCCAGCATGCCCGATACTGCAAGATGGTCCTCCAGGTCGCTGAGGGCAGAGTCGATCCGATCAGGCAGTTTCACAAGCCGCCTCCGCAAAGGGGTTTCATCGAGACCGCGAAGTTCGGTCGCCAGCCAATACCACTCGTTGCGTACGCGGTGGATCACATCGCCGATACCCGTTTCAAGATCGCCAGGGCGTAATTGGCGCAGCCTCTGCCGGACTTCAGTCCACTGTGTGTGGTCCAGCGGTTGCCACACTGGCACAGGTTCGTCGGCGTTTAGCAGATAGGTTCCGCGAACCCCGAGTACCTCGCCAAACCGCGCGCGCCGCAATCGTGCGCGCTCCGAACCGGCAAGCAATAGTACGCCCCGCCACGGGGGATCGCGGCGCATCCGCACCTGGGTAGCTAGGCGCAGACCCGATGTCTGGCTCGCTGAGACAAACATCGGCTGATCCTCCTCTGGTTGTCCCGCGCACAATTCGGCGATGGAAAGCCGCATCCTGGCGTCAGGCTCAGGTTCGCCCAACGGGCAAGCGATGCGAATCGTCATAGTTCAGCCTCGCCGGGGTAGAGGATGTCCCGTCGCCGTTGCAACAGGGCGATCTCAGCGGGGCGGTTTTCCGTTTGGGCATTCCGCAGTTTCCCGCACAACCCGTCCAGAGAAAAATCGCCGCAGAACTCGATCATCTCGTCTTTCGTCTTGAATTCAAGCCTGTCGTCCCTGACCGCTCGCCGCCAGACTGTCGCGGCGCGCCCCTCAAGCTGGATTGGCGAGGTGCCGTCCGTAAACACGATGATCTTCCGCGCGCGTCGCCCGCGACTCGCGAACAGAGTGTCCGTGGCTTCATCCGGGGAGATCAATGCCAGTAGTTTGTCGAAATCGCCCTCCACGCAGGTGAAGTCGGATTTGTGAACCAGCAGTTCGTCCCACAACCATGTGTCCTTCTGCAGGGCGGTCAGACTATCAAACTTCTCCCAGTCATCAACGAGGACAAACCGGCGTTCGCGGAAAGCCTGGTGCAAATCGCGGTGGCCCCCATCGCTTACTTCGTCCACCACGATGACGCCGAGCGACCGCAGGCCTTCTCGGCCCTCGGGGACGACCGGCACTGGCGCCATCGGGAGCGTACGGGCTTCCACCAACTCAGCTTCGGGCATCACGCGGAATCGAAACTCCACACAGAAGCCGCTCTTGGCCGTGAAGTGGTCCCAGACATTTTGGGGGATCTCGCCCGGCTCGGCGATTTGCCGGCTGCCCCCAAGTTTCTCTGTCCGTATGGAGAAGACCTCCCCGCCGACCTGCTTCGTGTAGACCGTCACAGCCTCACACCACAAGCGGGCGCGCTCGATTGCCCGGCGAAAGGTTCCTGGTGTCTCGTCCTCCATCGATTCGGCGAACTTCTCGACCGAGACGCCCGGACCCTGGTCGGCCCAATAGAGCCAGAAGTCGTGCCCCGCTTCGAGCGCGCGTCGCTCCTTCCAAGCGCGCGGATCTCCCGGGTTTAGTGCCAGGAGAATTTTGGGTTCTCCGGCACAGTGCGCCTTGGACTCCTTCAATAAGGAGTCCTTCTCGGGATGGAGCAGGATCTCGTACAACTCGGGCAGGTATAGGAAGAAGGCATCGCGGTCCAGGCGGGGTGCGTGATCCGGCATTGTGACATCGGTAGCGTGCTGTCCTTTCGATTGCATGAGCCGAAACTGCGGCCAGATGAAGGAGAGATCCAAACACTCTCGTTTGGCGTCAGCCCAATCCACCTGGTGTTGATAACCCTCCCAAAGCAGGTCGATCGCGTCACCAAGTTTCAAGAGTGCGCCCCAGTTACTGCTCTCCGGATGCCAGTCGGAAACGCTGCTTTGATACCGGGGCTTTTCACGAGGCCAGAGATTGCGCGCCGGATAATAATGATGATGCAGCATTCGTCCACGGAGGCGCATGTTGTGAGTCAACAGAGACAGTAAGTGGCGGCGCCCGAATTGGAAATTGAGCACGACAACCGCGCTCCCGGCATCGCCAGTTACGGAAACGGTGGCCAGGGCAGACACTTTCGTCCGCAAATGGTCTTGTATCGGAGCGTCTTCGAAAGCCTTTCGCAAAAGCGTCAAGTCGCCACAGGGGAATTTGATGACAAAATCGGGGAGCGCCTGGGTGGTGGGCAAGGTTTCCAGTTTCACGTCAAAGGAACTGGTCTTCGCGTGATGCTTCATCACCAGTAGAAACGCTACCTCAAGGGCAAATCTGACACCTGGCGCCCAGGAAACAGAACCCGTTACATTCCGAAACGAATCAAGCCGCAGATTCTCGTTCGCTAAGAACTCATCGGAGTAGCGAATCCCCCCAAGGGGGAAAGTTGTTCCGCCCATCAACTCTTCGATGCCGTCGATCCGCAGCGGCACTACCTCCCCGGCCCACTCCAGCCGGCACGGCAACGCAGTGCCGGCGGACACTGGCACAGAGCGTGGTTCCGAGACGTAGTACAGGAACGCGGCGATCAGCGCGGCCCGCCCCACAACGTCGGCCAGAGGCGCATCCCGATCTTCAATCGTTGTGCGACGCTGCAAATAAGCGGTTTGCCACTCCATCAGCTTGCGCCACGCCAACAGGTGTGTCAGATGTTGTTTAAAATCTCCCGTCTCGGAGACAAGATTCGTCAGTCCCTTGCCCTCTGCCTCCAGGCACCGAAGGATCTGCGGCGCCCAATCCGGAAGTGGGTTCCGTTCCTCCACTCCGCGCAACAACTCCCGCGCGAACCAGTCTTCCAACCGGCGGAGCTGGGTTCTCGCTAGCAGGCTGAACGCATCGCGCCATTGTCGAATCCAAGGGTCCCAATCCCGGCGTATCTGCATTCCGGGAACAGCGATCCACTGCACCTTGAGGTCTGCGCCCGCCCCAACCGGAAACTCCCGCCGTTCGGCGTTCGGCAGTTCTCCTGGATCGGCTACCGGGAGCAACTCCGGAAATGCGCTCGATGGTTTGGCGAATTTCGCGCCCAGCGACCCTCCCAACGTCGCGCGAGCCCACAACACGGGCTCTCCCAGGAACATCCGCCTCCATATTTCCTCGGCGACTCGCGTGGGATTCGCCTCTTCCGGGAGACAGCGGCGCGCTACCTGGAGAATCGCGGTGGTGCGCTCTTCCTGCCGCCCCCGATCCCACACCGCGCAGATCCGCATGGCCGCGGCCTCCGCCAACTGCCTCTGTAAGTCAGCCGCTCTGGACGAGATCCCGGCGCCGGCCAGCGAAATGGCTCCCAGGAATCCATCCCTGCTCTCCACCGGTATCAGGATTTCTTCGGTGGCGGGTTCGGGCAGTGGGCGGTAACTGGTCAAGGAACGGGCCAGGCGTTCCAGTTGCCATGCCAACTTCGCGGTCGCCGGAGATTCCTTGGTGGGCTCCTGGGCCGGAAACAACCTGCCGAAACGATCGCCGAAGGCATGCCAAGGCATTGCCTCCGCCAGTTCCAGCAGGATGGTCGCCTCTTCCGAGGTGAGTTCCGCCTCCTGGCCGGTCAAGCGATCCATCACCGCGCGGCTTGCTTCGCTTCGCAAGTTGCCCCGGATCCGATATCGTACTTCGTCTTCCCATTCGATTCCGGCAGGCCACGCCACTCCTTCCGGCCGTGGCAGGGCTCCCTGGTAGCCGCGTGCATAGAATGCCAAGTGTTCCCAGCGAACACGGTACAGGGCAACCACAGGGGCGTTGTCTTCCCAAAACGCACAGAGCAGCCTGTCCAGATGCGCCATTTCCGCCGCCACCAATGCCCGCTCCTCGTGCCCTGGGCAAACAGAGCCGGCCAGCAGGGAGACTGGCCGCTTAATGGCACGCACGGCTGCCGGCAGCCACTCGGGCGGTGCCCCGAGCATGCGCAGCCGCACGGGACATTCCCGCTCGTCGCCACCCGTCCAACCAATCAGGATGTCGTCCGGCTGGGCCGATTCCTGAATAGAAATCCCGCCAAACCATGCGTCACTCCGGCCCTCGCAGCGGAAGGTGTCCTCAAGTGCCCGCAGGCAGTCCGCATATCCACGCGCGCTGGTGAGCCGCCGCAGCCACGCGTTTCGCAGGACATTCGGGGTCACTTACGCCGCCTCCTTTGCGTTCTCATCTCGCAGACGTAGCTCAGTTTGTCCAGCAAGCGCGTCAAGTACTCGGCCGGTAGCACGTCGCGGTACTGGCCGAGCGAACGATACTTCAAGGCGTTGATGCGGGCATGGACCAGCCACCTGTAATCGTCATCGTCGCTCGATGGAGGCTGGATGTGCCAGAGGTGCTCAAATCCGCGGAATGCCATCGCGAAGAACATGCGATTCAACATCGGGGATTGGCGCGACTCGGTCACATCCAGCAGGCGGCGGTGGCGCCACACCTCGGCAGGATTGTAGTCCGGCCAGGAGCAGTACACCGCCATGCGCAGGGCGTCCATACACAGGTCACCGTGCTCCGGGAAGGCCCGGCGGATTTCCTTCGCCACACTGTCCATCCGCGCCCAGATCCGGTGCAGCGGATACCCTGGTGACGCTAGCGCTGTCACCCACTGCAAAACCAGTCGCAGGCGCATGACAGCCGCGGTGGCATCCGTTTCCGGCCCCAGGAGGAAATAGCCTGACGCGCCGCGATAAAGCGCGCGCTGCACCGAGAGGCTATCGTTCAGCGCGCTCGCCACCAGCACGGGAATCCACGGCTGTTCGAGTTTGAGTTGCAGGAGCGTCTCCAGAGCGGAACGCCCGCGGTCGCCTTGCCAGTCCAGGTCCAGCACCACCAGCGGACGCGGATCGCCGCGCTCCGCAATGGCGCGCAGCACGGCCGCCGGGTCGCCGCTGGGCAAAAGCGTTTGCGGAGTCACACCGCACAAGACGCGCAGAATCTGCTGCCATGCCTCCGGCTCGTCATCCACCAACACGATGGGACAGCACGCCTGGAAGGGAATCACCGCGTCGAGTCCCCGCCGCAAGGCGGCGAATGCCGCGGCGCGCCGGACTCCATGGCTGCCGGGTGTGCCCGTTGTTTTTGGTCGGAGCACCACCGGAGGCAACGCTGCCGGGGTTGCCGCGCCCGGTTCGGTGGCGAGGACTGCCTCCATCAGCTTGACGGCCGCGGGCAACCACACCGCCACATCCACATTAGTCATGTGGATCTTATGCCGCCAATTTGGGTCTGCCGCGTCGTGCAGAAACGCCCACTCTTCGCCAGTCAGATGGTCGGGCCACCGCTGCTCCAGTTGCGCAACCCAGCCTTTTTCCGGATCGTGACCGTTGTCGTTCCAACCCAGCACCTGCGCTCCGAGTATCCGGACGCACATGTGCAGACACAACCGCGCCGCCAGCGCCGGCTCTCCAAAGAAGACCCGATAGCGGGTATCGCACAGCGGATTGCCTTCGGCATCCGCGCGGGGCGCGGTGCAAAAAAAATACGCCATGCGAAAGAAGGCTGCCGCGCGGAGCGGAGAGCCGACTTCCCTGTGGCGGCTCTCAAAGGACTCCAAGCGGCGCTCCAGGGGCTGAAACCGCCGCCACGCGCGTCGCGCGGGGTGTTCGATTCGCGGCAGCGCGCTCATCAGTCGGTGGAAGCGCCCAAAATAGTCCGCCGAATCGCGATCCGCGCGGTCGCCGACCTCTTTCGCGAAGTAGGCATCCGCACCGGCGCGCAGTGCCGCCAGCGCCATGGCTGCTTCATCGTGGACGCTGAAAGCGATCAACGGGAGTTCGAAGCGCCGATGTCGCAGCTCTCCAATCAAACGGATGCCGTCGTCCGCGCCGCCCAAATCCAGATCCACCAGAGCCAGATCGAACTCGTGTTCCCGCAAGCGCGCCCGCGCCTGCTCCGAGCTTGTGGCTACCACCACGCGCGCGAAAACTGCGCCCAGCACCCGGCTCCAGCCGGCCGGCTCCGCCTGATCGTCGATCAGCAGCACGAAGCGGCCCAACGGCGGCAGCGTTCGCTCGGACCCGGTCGCGCCGTCCCTGGCCAGCGCCTCCACCCACCAGCCCAACAACTTGAGCATCGGATCATGGTCCCGAATCGTGAGTCCGCCTGCCAGATCCTCCAGAATCGGCGTGCCCTGCGCCTGGCCGACCGCTCCGGTGCGCATGGCACCCAGCAGCAGGCGCACGGCCGCCACATGATTTCCGAAATCGTGGCGGAACCCGGACTCCATCTCTCGAATCAGTTCGCCCAACACGAGCAGTCGCGCCGCATCCCGCGCCGGGTGGCGGGGCAATCCTGCCAGCACCTTTTCCGGATCGTCCGCCTGCACGCGCCGGCAGAAGCGATCCGGGCCCTCGGGGTCGGCCAGCCACCGTCCGGCGCCGGCGAGCACTTGCTGTTTGGCGCCAAACGCGAACGCCACGATTGGAAAATCCGCCCTGGGGTGGGCGCGCAGCCAGCGCACCCAACTTACGTCCAAATCCTCCAGGTTGACCGTGACCCCGTCCGGCGCCGCCGCCACCAACGCCTCCGCCGCGATCCACGGTTCGCCGTAAAGGTCGCGCGACGCTTTGTCCAGGCGAATCACCATGGCCAGCCTTTGGTCAGTTGATTCTAGCGCGTTGCGCCACAATTTCGCTTCGGGGCGCGACACGGGGGGCGCGCGGTGACAATTGTGTCACCCAAAAGTAAATGGCGGGGGACTCGTCTCATGCGCCAATGAAGTCATGAGAACTCTCCTGATGCTCTGCGCCGCATTGATCGCCATCGCGCTCTGGTTGGGCCGAAGCTCCCAAGACCGCGCCGCACCAGCCGCCGCACACGCCGCTACCACCCAAGCCGCGAGGCTGACCATGCAGCCCGCGCCTGCCGCCTGCCCGCCAGTGCAAGTCTCCGTGGTGGTGGATAAGACCGGGTCCGCCGACCGCAACCGCACCCCTCAGCCGGACGCCGCCGCCTTCGACCCGCTCTACGAACTGCTGCTCCAGTGCGGCGGGGAGATAGCCGCCGGCGTCTTCGGCAGCCGCGATAACGGACCGCTGCTGCGCCTCCGCATCGATCCCCCCGCGGCGCCTCCGGCGCCGGCCGACCCCACGCTTAACCCGCTGCAATACGACGACCAGCGCCGCGAGGAACGCAAGGCCCGCGCACTCGCCGACTCGGCGAACCTGGCACGGGAAAAGGACGCCTACGCCCGCATACAGGCATTCGACGCCGAACTGGAACCCCTGCTTGGCCAAGCGACCGCCGCCCGCTGCTCCGACATCGCCGCCGGGCTCCGCCGCATGGCCCGCTTCCATAACGAGCCTGCTTCCAACTGGGCGGTAGCTCCCCGCAAGTACCTGATCGCGGTAAGCGACGGCGACCACAACTGCGGTCCGCAAACGCTGGATCCCGTACCCGGCGTGCGAGTACTGGCCGTCAACGGCGCACCAGGTCTGGGCATTCTCGCCGAACTCCACGCCGTGCCCTTGGAAAGCTACCCGGCTGCGCTCCACCTGATCGCCGCCGAAACCGCCACCCCACGAAGAAAGGAGTAATCATGTCGCCGCAAGCTACCCTCAATCCCAACCCCGCCCCCAACTACCCCAGGCCGGTTCCAGATCAGCACGCCCGGCACCGCATCCGGCAACTGCTTGATAGCGTCACCCACCACTGCCACGCCGTGGAACGCGCCGGCGCTGCGGAGACCACCGCCGCTGCCCGCTTGCGCGCCGCCGACGAGGCTCGCAACGCCCAACCCCCTCACGCCGGCCTCTACACGCTGATGGCCGTGGTAATCCTGCTGGGGGCCGCCGCCTTCGACACCATCGTCTCCGGCTCCATGCTGGAATACTTCGCCGGCCAGCAACTGCACCTCTCCCCGGCCGGCCAGGAGCGCGTGCGTTGGCTGGGGCCCTGGCTGGTGCTGGCGCTGGAAACGGCGCTTGCCATCCGCATCCTCCACGAACGCCGCGAACGCCTGCCTGGCCAAGGCGCCTTAACCCCCAGCATGGGCTGGGCGGCTCTGCTGGTCACCGCCCTGCTGGGCATGGCCATCACCACCAGCATCGCGCGGTACCCGGACGAACCCGGACAGGCGGTGATCCGCTTCTGGGCTCAAACCCTGACCCTGGTGGTCCTCACGCTGCTGACCCACTCCATCGTGCTCGGTTCCGGCGCCATCTTGGAAACCGCCTGGAACTTCGGCGGCGTGGCGCTACGCCACCAGTCGGCCGGTTCCGAGGTGGCCCGCGAACGGTCCGCCTCCGTCGCCAGCAGCAGCGTGGCGCGCCAGAGCTTCGATCTCTACTACCAGGAGCGGGAGCACTACAACGAGCGCTACCCCGCCAGCCCCATCCCTTCCGGCCCGTTCGACGAAACCACGCGCCGTACCCTCAACCGCCTCTACGGCCGCGTGGTAGTGGCTGGTACCGACGAGGCACCTGGCGCTCCGCACCTGGCGCGCATGCCTCCGATGCCACCGGTGCCGCCGGCGGCCACCCCGCCGCGCAACCCAGACCCCGCCCCGCCTCCGCCCGAGCCAGCGGCGGAGGATGCCGAATCCAGCTACTTGCGCCACGCCCTCGACGCGATGGTGCGCAACCGCGACAGTGAGCTGGTTGCCGATCCACCGGCCTCACCCAACCCGACCAATGGAGGAAAACAATCATGAGCACCATCTCAACCCGCAAGAAGGTCCAACAGGTGGAATCCGCACCGCTGGCAGGGGCTGCATTGGCGGGTGCCGCCGCGCTGGGAGCCGGCCTGGCCATGCTGCTGGGTGCCGGCGCGCGCGCCATCCACCGCGGGCTCGCCGCTTCGGCAGCCCAATCCGCTCCGCCCGTCACTGTGGGGGTGCTTCGGCCGACAGCGCCCGCGGTCCCCCAGTCCGGCCTGCCGGCGCTCGAAATGGAGAAACTGGCGGCCCTGGTGGACGTGAGTCGCACCCCGCTATCACCGGACCATGCCGAGCACGTAGAGAGGGAAGCGCGTGCCGTTCTGGAAGCCGGGACACCGCGGGAAATCCGCGCCGGGCGTCTCCGTCTCGAAGCGGCGCTGACAGAGTCCAACTGCGGCGTGTTCGCCCACTCGCTCGCCCTTTGCTGCCGCCGCGCTGCCCTGCAACTCGGCTTCACGCCCCTGGGCGGGGAGGAGGCCGGCGGGGGCCTGCCGCTGCGCGTCGCCGCCACTGACGCATCGGGCCGCGCCATCATCTCGGAAATCCGCTTGGAGAGCGACGGCGCTGTGACGTTGGAGAGTGAGACCGCCGGGGTTACGGACGGATCCTGCGGCGAACTGATGGAACGCTACGACAAGCTGCTCGAACAGGAGGGAGTGCGCTCGCAACCGCCGCGCAGACGCAGGACCGGTGGAGTGCTGGTGATGCAGGCCGCGCGCCGGTTCATGGGAACTCGCCTGCGGTCACCTGCGCAGCGTGCGGCCCCCGCAAAGGCACCGCAGCAGCGCCGCGCCCCCACAGTCGTGCCGGTCGCGCAGAAGACAAAGTAGTACTCCAGGCTCGGCGGCAGCGTTCCGCCGGGCCCTCGATTTTGCAGAAGGCGTCGAAATTCGCAGGGCACGCACGAGCGCCACCAAACTCGACCGGCGCCCGTCGGACCCGACGGACGACTGGCGAGCAGCCCAGTTGCATCTGGGTGGTCCCCACCGGCCCGGCCTCTCCAGCAGCCACTGAGTATATCGGTTCAGCCGCACCTCTGCGTCTTGGGCGGACCCCACTACCTTCCGCCGGGAGTTACCTCCGCATCGCGCCAAGTCAGTTTCAGTCGCACCTCGGCGTCTGAGCGGACCCCACTGGTACCGCGAACAGATGGTCGTTCTCCAACGGCTTTCGAAGTTTCAGTCGCACCTCTGCGTCTGGGCGGACCCCAGTATTGGGCAATTCGCCGGTGTATCCATCCCAGATTAAGAATTGTTTCAGTCGCACCTCTGCGTCTGGGCGGACCCCAGTGGATCCAGAGCGTGTTTGGCGACCAGGCCAAGCCCTATCTCGAGTTTCAGTCGCACCTCTGCGTCTGGGCGGACCCCGGTATTTATTTCCTGACGGATTCGGACGGTACTTTAGGTTTCAGTCGCACCTCTGCGTCTGGGCGGACCCCAGTGGATTCTGTTTTGGATTTGGTTCCTGGTGTGGATACTCCCACATGTTTCAGTCGCACCTCTGCGTCTGGGCGGACCCCAGTACGGACAGGCCGCCAAAGTGGGGATGTCCGTAAACGGAGTTTCAGTCGCACCTCTGCGTCTGGGCGGACCCCAGTAACGGGCAGGGGTTTGCAAGCAACATCGACCAATACGTTTCAGTCGCACCTCTGCGTCTGGGCGGACCCCAGTTTCTTCGTCGAGTTTCGGCTCGAGAACGGCGAGCAGTTCTGGTTTCAGTCGCACCTCTGCGTCTGGGCGGACCCCAGTTTATGGGCGGCCTCGGTTACTAGCCGTGCAAGGAGCTAGACGTTTCAGTCGCACCTCTGCGTCTGGGCGGACCCCAGTATACATCGCCACTGAGTGATCCAGGAACAAAAGGGTTCATGAACGTTTCAGTCGCACCTCTGCGTCTGGGCGGACCCCAGTGGTGGTCAGCGACCCGTACGATATTGGCATTCAGTATGTTTCAGTCGCACCTCTGCGTCTGGGCGGACCCCAGTTGGGGACATGAACGTCTATCCGTGGATCGCGGAGCGTTTCAGTCGCACCTCTGCGTCTGGGCGGACCCCAGTGCCGAAGAAGAATCCGTTATTCCGGCCTTCGCATGGCGTTTCAGTCGCACCTCTGCGTCTGGGCGGACCCCAGTTTCAGCCAACAGCTCGTCACTTCTTGTGGCTCTGCAGCCCCAGTATGGTTTCAGTCGCACCTCTGCGTCTGGGCGGACCCCAGTGAAGCCCGAAATTACTCTTTTGGAACGTTGTTTTCCGGATGCAATGTTTCAGTCGCACCTCTGCGTCTGGGCGGACCCCAGTCAATCGACGAAGTCCAACTCTCCGGAGAACGAGATTTGGCGTTTCAGTCGCACCTCTGCGTCTGGGCGGACCCCAGTTGACGGCCGTCCGCGCCGCAATCCAGCACTCGAAACGTAGTTTCAGTCGCACCTCTGCGTCTGGGCGGACCCCAGTGGCTCTCCGGCCGGTCAACCTCAAGGAGGCCTGGACCGGCGTTTCAGTCGCACCTCTGCGTCTGGGCGGACCCCAGTGGCAATGTTTTGCTTCTCCTCGGCGAAGAACCGCGCGAAGTTTCAGTCGCACCTCTGCGTCTGGGCGGACCCCAGTCCAACCCCCTCACGGTTAGCGTTACAGATGCCGTTCCCGGTATCTAGTTTCAGTCGCACCTCTGCGTCTGGGCGGACCCCAGTGGTTGTTTTCTGCGAGAGCGATTTCGACCGTGGCAACAACAGTTTCAGTCGCACCTCTGCGTCTGGGCGGACCCCAGTATCCCCGCATCAGACTGACCGATGCCCAACTCGACAACGCCGTTTCAGTCGCACCTCTGCGTCTGGGCGGACCCCAGTGCTATACATATGGTGGTGGTCTCAAGGTCGCTTTCCGTTTCAGTCGCACCTCTGCGTCTGGGCGGACCCCAGTGCGCCCAGCGCTTGATCGGCACCGTTATTGGCATTGTGTTTCAGTCGCACCTCTGCGTCTGGGCCGACCCCAGTCCGGAAAAGTTCCGCCAGGCACGCGGATCAAACAGGTTTTGTTTCAGTCGCACCTCTGCGTCTGGGCGGACCCCAGTTATCCTGACCATGAAGGCTGCAACCAACGCGCTTGGTTACCCGTTTCAGTCGCACCTCTGCGTCTGGGCGGACCCCAGTAAATCAGTGTATAGCCGAGTGCGCTTGGAAGAAGTGTCGTTTCAGTCGCACCTCTGCGTCTGGGCGGACCCCAGTAGCTACTCGCTCAACAACTTATGAGCAATTACGTGGGACTGCCGATTCGTACCTAGACCCTTACCTGCCCGTCAGTTAACCGCCTAAGTGGGGTCCGTTTCGCAAACCTCCCCAAAACTCCTGGACAAAACCCGACACTCCGGGAAGGACTTACTGGCCAACCCCCCGGACCTCTTCAGCTTACAGCAATCTTGCACGTCCGCAAACTGCTTCCTTCTCCTGTTGGACTGGGGGGGTTGCGAAAGACCAGCGGTCCACCCCTCGTATCCCACTGATTCCAGAACGGGGAACAAATCGAGAAAGCCACGCTAACCAGCCGTTTTTTCGCAAACCGCCAACTGCGCCAGCCGAATTGGCGGTTCGCGGACCCACCGCCCGGAAACTTCCCCGCAAGCCCTTTGTTTGCCCCGCTTGCTACGCCAAAGCTGTCGCAAACCGACAAACCCGCCCTCGCCCGGCCGATGGACACCCTTACCACGGCATCAGGTAGCATTCGTAGGGCTCCTTGCCCTCCACATGATGCAGCAGCGCCTGCGCCTGCCGCGACATCACGGCCTCCAACGTCACCTTGACGCCATGGTACAAAGTCGGGGTCTGGAGCCGCCGGATCACCTGCCGCGCAACCTCGCGGCGCACTTCCACCGGCAGCGTTCCATCCTCCGCTACGGTGTACGACTTGCCCAGGTTGAGCAGGCTGAACACCACCCGGTCCACCGCGGGCGCGCGGAATTCCTCCACGAAATCAAACAGCAGGCCAGCCTTGCCGGGTTGCGGCTTGTGCAGAAAACCGATGAACACATTCTATCCGACGCGAACCAGCGCCCTCATGGCACGAGAATACAAGATGCCGTACCCGTAGTTCAGCAGGCAGTTCACCAGGTCGCGAGCGCCTTTGCGTTCGCGGCCTTCGAAGCCCGGTCCCCACCAGAGCAGCGACTTGACGGCTGCCCAGTAAGACGCCGCCGCCTGTCCCTCCATGGCGAACAACCTGCCGCGGCCAGCATCGACCGTCTCTCCCGGCTCCAAGCGCGTCTCCAGGGCGCGTGCGCGGAACTTCTCCATGCTTTCGATGGCCTGGCGCATCTCCGGCAGGTAGCGGGCAGCCCCGCGGCGCTCGCGATACTTAGCGAAATAGCGCAACAAATTCTCCTGGTTGCTGATTTTTCCTGCCACAATGATGCGCGCCAGAGTCAGCCCATCCGGCATCGCAGCCAGACGGGCCTGCGCCATCGTCACATGGAAGAGCGGCGATTCCGGAGCGCCGATGTGCACGGTTGGCCTGCCATCGGCTCCCAGCAGGTCGATGCCGATCCCGTGCCCCGCCGCTACCTGCATGAGGTCCGCCGAAATCGAAACCGCCGCAGTGAGCAGCGAAATGTGTCGCACGATGGTCAGCGGCGCTTCCAATTCCTTCTTGCCGTCGCGCCGCACCGACAGGCGGTCTCCGGTGCGTCCCAGACTGGTGCCGGGACGGGTGATCAGGATCTCTTCCAGGTCCAGGCGCCGCTCGCGGTATTCGCGTTTCCGGGTCTCCACGGCGCGGCGCGTTTCGGTGGAAACGGCTGCGGCTGCGCGGGGCTTCCGCGCAGCCGTCAGCAGTTGCAGGACCCACCTGCGTTTGCGCGCTGGGTCGGCATCCACGGGCAGTTCCAGGCGGTCCAGCAGGCGGCGCCACTCGCTCTGGCTCTCGGTCCCCGGGGCGGCGCGCGCTTTGGCAAGCCAGGGTTGCAGCGCCGCCGCCATTTGCTTCTCCAGCGCTTCCATCTGCTCACGCGTTCCAGGACCCTTGTAGTATCGGCGCCAGCCCAGCACCTTCTCGCGAAGGGCCTCTACCAGAGCCGCGGGGTCGCCCCCCAGGCGCGCCACCAATTCCAGCAAGGCGGCGGATTTTTGCTCGAACTTGGTCTCCGCCATGGTGCGCTTGCCCGCCCGAAACTCGAAGCCCAGGAAGACGAAACCACCGGCGTGGGTGGCATATGGGTCTCCCTCATTCAGTTTGAGGTCCAGTTCGCGCAGCAGGAACTGTTCCGCCGCTGCCATGGCGGTCCGCACCGGCTCTTGCTCGCGGCTCAACAAAACGAAATTGTCGGCGTACCGCACCCACTCCACACCCGCCCCTTCCAGGCTGGCATCGAACTTCCGCAGGTAGACGTTGGAGAGCAGCGGCGAGAGCGGGCTACCCTGCACGATGCCGCGCTCCCGCTCTACCCAGGCTTCGGACCGCGTGGTCCCCATGTGCAGATAGATCTCCAGCAAACGCAGCACTTCGGGCTCCCACACCGACTCCTTGAGGAACCCGAACAGGCGGTAGCGGTCGATGCTGTCGAAGAAGTTATCGATGTCGGCCAGCGCGGCGTATTCGTGTCCGGCGGCGAGCAGTTCCGAGACGCACTCCACGGCGTGGGTGGCGCCGCGGCGGGGGCGGTAGGCGAAACTACGGCGCGAAAACCGCCGTTCGAATAACGGCTCCAGTACCCGGTGCAGGGCCGTTAGTACGATGCGGTCTTCGGTCTTCACCAAGCCGATGGCCCGCCGCTCGTTCTTGCCCGGTTTGGGCAGCAGGATCATCGACGTCGCGTCCGGCAGGTAGGCCCCTACCTCCAGGGCGACACTTAGGCCGCGCAGGCGCGCTTCCCTGCGGCGCTCGAACTCCACCAGTTCCTGCGGAAGCTTCTCCCGCGGATAGTGCGCCAGCACCGCGTCCCAGGCCGATTCCAGGGTGGCCGGCCGACACAGTTCCGCAAACAGACGCGGGGCCCGTGTAGGAGTCATACACGCTCCGTCCCGCGGAGGCTGGGGAATTCCGGGAGGTCCGGTTCGCCGATTCCCATCGCCGCCGCCAGCCGCAGTGCGAACGCCCAGACCTTGCCGCATCCCGCCTCCCCTACCGGCTGGAAGCCATGGGCCAAAATCGACTGGTTGCGCATCTCAAGGGGCGTGTTCGTCCGGTCCGGAGCCAGGGTGGTAAACGCCTTGCCCAGATCGTCGCCCAGTCCGTCCAGCAGGGTGTAGGCCGCCTGGAGGCCGCACGCGATGACGCCGCTGTCCGGCAGGGGCTGGAGGTGAGCCCGGCAGGACCGGGGAATGCGCTCTACGGGCACCGCACGGGTTTCCAGGCCGTGCGCGGCCAGCCGCACCTGGGCCATCAATTCCACCGCGCGGTAGAGGCGCGCCACGGCGTCGTCAAAGCGGAGTTCCCGCATGCGCCGGCGCGCATTCGCCAACACGTCCAGCAGCAACTCCCGCGTGGGGTGCGCGGGCTCCGTCGAAGCCGGGCAGCGGGACACCCAGGCCTCCAGGTGCAGGCGCAGGGCGGCCGAGCGCTCCTCGCCGAAGAACCACGCCAGGTCGTGGCTGCCGCGCGCGGCGTCTTGCAGGCGGGCGCGCGCCGCCTTGTGGTCGAAGCGATCCCAGGCGGCGAAGCCCGCGGCCAGCGCTTCCAGACTGGCCAGCGCGCGCACCACGTGCGGCGCCGATGCGCGCCGCTTGGCGGTATCCAGCAAACGGGCCGCGGTGGCGCAATCGCCGGCGTCGAACAGCGTGGCCGCCTGTTCGGCCGCTTCGAACCCCAGCGCATTCCACGGATTCTGGCCGTAGACCACCTGTTCGCGCCCGTTCACCACCACGCCGGTCCGCCCGCCGGTGCGTTCTTCGCCGCCGATGTAGCGGAACAGGCAATCCCAACGCCGCGCCACTAGGCCCAGCGCCACCGACATGCACTTGGTGCCGCCTGTAATGTCGGCGACCACGCGGAATTCCGCGCCGCGCGATTGCCAGTCGCGCACCCGCGGGTCCAGTGCGCGGCGCAGGGTTTCCGTGCAGCCGGCCAGATCCTGTGGGTCCGGCACCACGACCACGTCAAATTGTCCGGGGCGCGGCTCGCATCCCAAGTTCCGCGCCAATGCCATGACAGTAGGCCGCCCTTTCGCCCCCGGGGCACCTGCGGCCGCGGGTGTAGCGGCGGATGCGCCGGCGCCGGTCAGCGTCGCCCGGGTGTCGGCGGAGCAGACGAAGAAGACGCGTTCGTAGCCTTCCGGCTCCTGGCTGGCCAGCGAGGCGGCCACCGGCTCGGGCGCACTCCCCACGGTGGCGATCAATAGAATCGGCATGTCAGTGCTCACCTTCCTACAAGGTCGGAATTCGAGGGGCGGCTCCCAGCCGCAGGCTCCGCGGTACGCAGGCTTCGCATTGGGCGAAGAACGACACGCGATCGCTCCGCGGCTGCACCAGGGCGGAGAGTTCCCGGCGCAATTCTTCCAGCCGGTCCCGGCTGATTTCGCACTCCACGACGCTCAATTGGACCGGAATCCCGTAATCCTTGAGCAAATGCAACACCTTCCGCCGGCGCCTGTCCGAGCGGATGTCATAGGCCACAACGTAGCGCATGGTCGCGACGCCTCCAGTCTTCGTCAGCGTACGAGGTCCCAGCGGAACTCCGCAAGAGGTGCCCGGAAACTTCCCAGTCGTACCGCTGCGTCTGCCAGAACCTAACGAACGCCGTACAGCCATCGCTGCCCAACGATTCGTGGACGTTTCAGTCGCACCCGCTGCGTCTGCCAGAACCTAACACTCTGGTTTCCGGTGCAGGAAAACTTACGCATGAAAACCATTTCAGTCGCACCGCTGCGTCTGCCAGAACCTAACCGGTGGTACCAATCCTCGCGATGGTACCCCTCGTATTGTTTCAGTCGCACCGCTGCGTCTGCCAGAACCTAACGAGTGGCGATTACGCTTTTCAACGCTCAAGCAATTGTCTGTTTCAGTCGCACCGCTGCGTCTGCCAGAACCTAACGCCCGGTGGCTCATGGAATGGTCCATTTGGATCGTATTCGTTTCAGTCGCACCGCTGCGTCTGCCAGAACCTAACAATATCGACCTTCCAGGATTTTGAGTGGGAGGCATCTCCGTTTCAGTCGCACCGCTGCGTCTGCCAGAACCTAACCGGCGCGGATCCAGTGGACCCCACCTACAAGTGGGTACCGCGTTTCAGTCGCACCGCTGCGTCTGCCAGAACCTAACTCTGCGTTGGCTCAACCGACCAGAACAATAAACTTTGTTTCAGTCGCACCGCTGCGTCTGCCAGAACCTAACGTCAATGCACCACGCAAATCCTTTACAAGGTGAATTAACTCGACGGGTTTCAGTCGCACCGCTGCGTCTGCCAGAACCTAACGGTTTCTGGTGGAGCAGGTCATTACCTCAAACCCTATTGACGTTTCAGTCGCACCGCTGCGTCTGCCAGAACCTAACATGGGCAGAGCTCGGATGCTCTAGCTCAAATCGCAGTTGTGTTTCAGTCGCACCGCTGCGTCTGCCAGAACCTAACTCCCAGCCACCGGATCGTTCACCGCGTACCCATTGCAAACGTTTCAGTCGCACCGCTGCGTCTGCCAGAACCTAACTCTGCGGTTCGTGTGTCGATTGCGGAGCCTCCGGCATTTGTTTCAGTCGCACCGCTGCGTCTGCCAGAACCTAACAACTACTGCTGGAAGCACTTCCACCATTTCCAGTACTGCCGCCAAAGCTGCCGATCCCTTTTACCGGTGTGCACTTTAGCCTCAAATTCCGCCGCGTTTTCGCAAACCACCCCAAGTTCCTTGGACAAAACCCGCCAGCCGACCGCGAACCAACTGCTCAAGCCCGCAGCCTACAACAGTTTACGACAATTTCCCGCCTCCGCAAACCGATTCCCCTTCCGTCACGACCCGGAGGTTTGCGGAAGGCCTCTCACTTTCCCCCGCTAACCGGTCGAATTTAATACGGGGACTAAAAGGAGAAAACCACTCCAAAGACCCCCTTTTTTCGCAAACCGCCGCTGACACCGCCTGATTTGGCGATTCGCGAGGCCCTGCTCGGGATGGCGTTCCCTAAGTACCGCGGAATCAATGCCGCTCCATCGCGCTTTTTCGCAAACCGCCGTGGGCCTCCGTCAACTCAAAACAACGCACCCGGCCGAGGCCCGACGTGGCTTTTTCCGCCACGTGCAAGATTTCCGCGGCGCGCAGCAGTCGCAATAGGTCCGCCGTCCACCGGCCTTCCAAATCGAAATAGCCCAACATGCCATCAAACTCCACCCAGGCCTGCTGACGGTGACTCAAACGCGGCAGGCGGTAATGGTAGAGGCGCTCGCTCACAGGTTGGGGCAAGGGTTCCGGCAGGTCCATCCACGGCACGCGCTGCCGCCCCGGCGGTCCAAACGCGTTGTGAACTTTCATGGCCCGCACCAGGCAGTGGCGAAGGAAAGACGCTCCGATCTCGCGCGGCCGCAGACACAGTTGCCGGTGGATCACCAGGCGCGTAGGCGTGGTCAGCACGATGCGCATCGTCCCATCGAACCCCTGCGGCACTCCACAATCCAGATTGCGCAGCGAAGGCGATTGCACTGCATAGTGAGGCGAATCCTCGTCGAACAGGATGCGTCCCGGAGTCGATCCATCGAGCGCCCGAACCAGGCGTAATCTTCCTCCCATAGCGGGGAAGGGCTCGGCCGCAAGGGCTTGCACCGCTCCTTGAGCGAGAACGGCGACGGGACCAAGGAACGTAGCCAGCAGCGGAAGCCGGCAGCCCGGCGGCAGTTCCATTACCTGTGGATTCACCAACTGCGAGACCTCGCTGTAATGCTGGGCCGGCGCCTCCTCGTAAGGGGGGGTGGGGACAGCGCCTTGCGCAATCGCGTCGAGCCCCGGCGGCACGGGAGGCTCTAGAATCATGGCTTTGGGAACGTTGCCGCCGGCGGCGTCGCGGCTGCGCTCGAACAGCGCGTAATACGAACAGGTTTCCGGAGAGGCGCAGTCGTTCTGACACGACGGGCGGTGGGCACAGAGAGTGCGGCGGAACACGTCGCCGAGCGCGCCGCGAAAACTCGACCCGGCAAAGCCCGGGATGCGGATAGTCCGCTCCACCTCGAACTCCAGAGTTACTTGCGCGTAGGTGATGCGAGCCAGGAAGGATAGGTCCAGTGACACAGATTGTTCCGCCGATCCGGGTTATTAGGTAATCGCACCGATTGCGGTGCCCAGCAGTGATTGTAAGGCCCAGCAGTCCCCTATGGGTCACTTTGTCCACGGACGGGGGGTGGGGCGGACCGATTGCACCGCGCCGGGCGGGATCGTCCGCGGCGACGTCCACTCCCAGCGGCGACGCTGCTCGGCGGCCACGCGGCCCTTCCGCACGGGCGTTCCCTTGGGAATGCGAAGCGTCTCCACTGCGGTCGGCCGGCGCGGCAGGCCGAAGCGGCGTTGCGCCTCCGCGGCGCTGGGCGGACGGCCGGGCCGGACCGGTGCGGTCATGTGCGTATTCGGCGCCAGTCCGCGGCGCGCTTCCGCTTGCGCCTGGCCAAGACTGGTGTACCGGCGGACCGTGGCTGGCTTCCGCAGGGGCAGCGCAGACGTGGTGCGGTGCATGGTGCGATCCTGCGACAGCCAGCGCGAGGCGCCGCGGGACAGCGCGCGGGCGCTGGGCCGGGCTGCGACCAGGACGGGCAGGTTCAGGCAACTGGTGGCGACCAGCACCATGGTGATCGTGGCTTTTGTAGTGTGTTTCATATCAAGTTCTCCTGAATAGCAGCCATCCCAGGATGCGGAACGGCAGGAATAAGAGACGGAACAGGCCGCGGACCACGTCGGCGGCGAGCGCCCCGGTCATGTGGGTGGCGGCTTCCTCACCCAGAAACAGTCCGGCGGCCCAGCGTAGCAGCGAGCACAGCGTCCATACCAACAGCAGCAGTTGCACCCACCAGGGCAGCATGTCGCATAGCGCGTCGAGCAGGGGAGCGGCTGCTGCCATGAGGCCGAGTCCCAGGATGAGCACCAAGGCCGCGCTCGGCCGAATGTAGCGGAGCATCACCCCAAAACCGATCAGGACGATGGCGAAGATCAGCAGCTCGGGCGGCAGCAGGTAGAGTAACGTCCGCATGGGATGTCTCCTTATAAAGAACGTGAGGTCCCGGCCGGGTCTGACAGGCAGAAGCGCAATTTCTCCTGGCGCTCCGCCCGAGGACAAACTGCCTCGCGCGCCCAGGCCGGATAACGGTCCGCAAAGGCCTCCTGACGGTAGAGCAGGCGAACTGGAGAAGGTTCGACGCGTGCCCGGTAGCCGGCGGCGGCGAGCGCGGCTTCCAGGCGCTGTGCCCGGGGCTCGCGCCGCCAGCACGCGCTGAGGCGGAAGAAAGAAGGTGCCACCTGGCCTGGCTTTACCACCGGACCAACCAGCCGGGTGGCATCCGCCGCCTCCAGCAGGCGGAAGGCGTGGCTGCGTCGGGTGGCCACCCGTTCCAGCGCCGCGTCGAAGGCGCGCACCGCTAGTGCAGCCGCCGCGGGGTGCATACGGCCGTTGAGGGCGAATTCATTGGAGGCGCCCAGTTCCAGTCGCTGGCGCAGCGGATGCTGGGTGTGCCACACCAGGCGCTGGTAGACTTCGGCATGCGGCGTGAGGATGGCGCCACCCTCGCCGACATCCAGCGCCTTGCCGCGCGTGAAGGAAAGGACTACAACGTCGGCCTCGGCGCCGGAAGCGCGTCCATCCACGTGTGCGCCCAGGCTCTGGGCGGCATCCAACACGTACCAGGCGCCGCGTTCGCGGGCGGCGGCCAGCAGCGCAGCGTGGGGGGCTGGCACACCGAAAACATCCACCGCCAAGATCGCGCGGCAGCGGCGGGTGCTGGCGGCGCTCACCGATGCCGGCGAGAGGGCCAGGGTGACGGGGTCGATGTCGGCGAAGCGCGGGCGGTTTCCCAGCAGCAGCCATCCGGCGACGGTACCGCCCCAGGTGTATGGCGTGGTGACAAACTCCGCGCCGCGCAGGTCAAGGGCCAGCGCGGTGGCCAGCAGGCCGGTAGTGGCGCTGGAAACTGCCAGGGCGTACGGCAAGCCGAAGTGGCGGCGCAGGCGCTCCTCCAGCAGGCCCACCGCGCCCTGGCCGGCGAGGTGGGCGGACGGGTTGCGGGGGCGGTTAGACGTTGGCATGGGGACGGTAGTCCTCGATGCGGCGGTTGAGTTCCGCTTCATTCAGTCCGCTGGCGCCAGCTAGGCCTGCCAGGTGCGGCGGGAAGGGGTAGTTGGTCGGATCGTCACCCCAGGGGAGGAAGCTGGTGGAAGAGCAGTATTTCAACGCCCACAGGTCAGCGTAGATGGCGGAGGCGTGGTCGGAGACACCGGTGAAGTCGCGCGCGGCGAACCCCACTGCGGCAGCGTCCAGCGTGCCGCGTAGCAAGAGCGCCCGGTTGAGAGAAGAGCGTATGTGGCGCGGGCTGGCGGACTTTTGGTAGAAGAGGGCCGCCGCGTCGCGCACCTCGGCCTCGGTGCCATCCACCGTGCAGGCGGGGGCAACGCGCCGGGCGGTCACGGCGATGATGGCGGGGTAGTCTTCGGCCAAAGGCTGGAGCACCGGTAGCACCTCGAAGCGCGAGCGCATCGCCGAACCCATCCGCCACGGGCAATTGGTGCTCGCGATGAACAGGGACTTGCCGCGCCGCGTATCATCGCTCAGCGAGGTGAGCAGGGATGCCATGACGGAGCGACTGGCCCCGGAATCGCCGTCGAAATCGCTGCGCTGTAGAGGCAGGCTTTCGGTGATTTCGTCGCAGTAGCACACGTTGGGAGTCCATTCCCTTGCTACCGTGGCCTGCAAGCGGGAGCGCCGTTCGGTCTCGCCCACGATGCCGCCCTTGGGACTCTGCCAGCCGTAGGCGGAGACCCGAGCCAGGGCGGCGGTTTCCACCGCCAGATCGGTCTTGCCGGTTCCCGGCGCACCGGCGAGTAACAGGTTGGCGGGCGTGGAGGGGTCGCCGGCAAGGAGGCGCGCCGAGCACAGCTTGAGGAATTTCGCGGCCACCGCGATGTTGCGGCCGGCGAGTTTCAGGCCAGCGACGCGGCGCGTATCGAGCACGCTCAAGGTGCCTTCGCTCAGTTGGATCACGTCGCGGCTCTTCTGCTCCACCAGGTCGCGCGCGCCCACCGGTTGGCCGGTGCGGTGCGATGCGCGCACCAGCGCTTCCAGGCCGCGGTTGGTGGTGTTTGAGGTGAGGGCCGCGGCGGCAGCGGTGTCGATTCCGTCTTCGAAGCGCGCCGCGGGGTAGAGGGCCAGCGTACGTTCCAGGAAGGCGCGCTTTTCGGGTTCGCCGGCCAGCGCCAGGCGCACCGTGTGGAGAGCGCCGGACACCAGTTCGTCCAGCAGCCCTTCGCGCGCGTGGAACAGCACCAGGTTGCCGCTGGAGCGCAGCGCCAGGCTTTGGCCGGTGAGATGCGCGAGTTCGATGGCCACCAGCTGGCCGTCGGTCTGGGAACCGTTCGTCATCCCGCCGGGGGTGAGGTGCTCGCCGAATTCGAAGAGGAAGGCGAGGCGCATCTCGCGGCCGTCGGCCCATCGCTGGGCGGAGGCTGGCACGCGGCACAGCGCGGAGATGCCGCGGATGACGCGCACGGTTTCGTTCTGGTCCTGCGGGATGTCCAGCAGGTGGTGGGCCCGCAGGGCTTCGGCCAGTGTGCGCCGGTCGCGCTCATCGGCGATGCGGCCATCGTCCCAGTCCAGGCCGCCGGCCAGCGAATAGCTGAGCAGCGCCATGCCATAGCGCTGGCGCAATCCGCGGCGCAGCGATTCCAGCAGAGGGCGGACGGCACCGTCCTCATCGGGCAGTAGGTCATAGAGCGGGCGGCCCTCGATCAACAGGGCGGAGCGGCCTTCGTCGAAGGCGCGGTAGAGGGGAGAGAGTGGATGGGTTATCATTCCACCCACGATGATGAGGCCGCCGCGACCTCGCTTCACCCGGTTTCGGGTGATAGAAATATCACTCCCAGCGGCGGAGGAAAGTAAAGCGGATGCGCTCGGCTTCCAGACGGGCGGCGACTTCTTCGTTCTGGTACTCGCGCTCGATCACGCCGATGATAGCGGCTTCGGCCTTCTTCAGCAGGTCCGAGGCGAAGCTCTCATCGAGATCCAGCCGGAGCGTGTAGATGAGCCACCCATCTTGAATTTCGCCCGTCACTTGCACGTCCCGCACTTTTTGTTTATCCCTCAAGTAATTCTCTTGCGAGCCCTTGAAGGCACGGCTGGCGAGTTTGAGGCGGCACTCCTCCCGCAGCAGGACCGTCGCGGCGGAATCGTCATGCGTCGCTCCCGCTTCCAGCACGGGGCGGACCCGCTCCATCCATGTGCCGATTTCCCCAATCTCACGTTGCAGGTTGGCGAGATGCGTCTCCACCATTTGGGGCGAGCCGGCGCGGTGAGACTTCTGATCCAGGCCGTCGATAATGCGCAGCAGAACGGCCAGCAGCACCAATCGGTTTCCGGGTACCCTCAGGGAACCGCAGTCCACGCCCAGGCTGTTGAGCGGGAGCAACTCATGGCGTTCGCCCGTGGTCAGGCCACCAATCGGCACGAGCAAACGCTGACCGTTCAGTTTCATCAGGGGTGTCTTACCGCGATGATAAACGCCGAGCACCGCAATGGCGCGCAGCCAGCGGTTCCAGAGATCGCTCCAGGACCATTCCCCATGCGACGGCCATATCCACGGCGCGCCCGGCCCGGGCCTTTGAAGCAGCCAGCGGTACAGTGGTTTGCTGAGACACCAATCCGCTTGGTCAGGGCTAAATTGCACCTTTGGACCCCGCTCCAAACGCAGGTAGCCCAACCAGTGGTGGTTTTCGCGAATGTCCTGCTCAGTGAGCGGGCCGAGTTCTGCCAGGTAGCCTACTACATTGCCGCAGTCATGCAAATACAAAGCGCCCAGCAGGATGAACAGCTCGTGCGGTTGCAGGAAGGGAGCACGTCCGTCATTTTCCGCGCGCTCGAACAAGGGCAGGAGCACGCGTTCGGCCAATTCGAAGAGGTCGTAGTGATGGCGTCCGGCGTGGTCCACCATGTCCGCATTGCGGTCGCCGTGCCAGAGTGCATCGCCCAACTCGGCCAACCGCAAGAAGCGTTGGGAATCGCTCGGGACGGGGGAATCCGGGCTTTGCAGGTACTGGTGCAGAGTTGTGGTGCGCGCCTGGTGCTGCAAAGGTCCGGCGGACTGCTGCGCCTGAAATTGCCGGACCATCCAGTCACCCATTAGAGTGAGTTTCGTGAGCCCCGCTTCTTCCTTGACGAGCCCCGGATACCGGCTCAACCGGGGATCCCATGCATGATCCACGTAAGGCAGGAAGTGGTTGCGATCGCGCCTCCAGCGGTCCAGGTCCAGCCCAACGGGCAGGGGCGGCAGGTCGAGCACCTGTGCGGAGTCCTCATAGACGTAGCGGATGGGTAGATCCTGTAGCAGTCCGAGCACTGTGAGATATCCGAGCAGGGTCTTGTAGCCCCCATTGGGGAGCAGCAATACCGATTGCCCCTTTGCCCGCTCATTCTGCACCAGATCGAGACTGAGGTTCAGGAACTCTGGCAAGCCGTTGGTGGCAAAACGCGGATCCTTGGCCTCGCCCAGCCACCTCGGAAAGTGCAGTTGGACGACGGTGGCAGCGTCAGGTCCGGTGTTCGCCGCGCGCTTGGCGAGGAAGTTGCGAAGCAAGCGCCCGCACAAAGCGCCAGGCAGCGTCCGGGTAGCGATCAGGTGGATGCGGTCCGGCCGTCCCCCAGCGAACGGTTCTTCGCCGGCCTTGCCGTACAGCGCCGCAAGTTCGGCGGATTTCGCGGGCAGGTTGCGGGCTTCGGCGGAAGAGGCGAGATACTTTTCAGCGAAGGCGTTCAGCCGCCTGCTGAGCGGACCGTTCTCTTCCAATCGAGCTTCCAGGAAGGCTTCGAAGTCTGCCTGCGGAGTGCTCTGTCGTGCCTCCTCCCGCAGCGATTCCTCAATATCCCGGTCGCTCAGGTCCAGCGGTGGACCACTGGCAAGTTGCAGAGAGGTGCCAACGGTGACAATGAAGCTGTACCCGCCGCTCACTTGTTGCATATCGCATCGAGTATCCGCGCGCGGGGCATCGCCTTCGGTCGCTGCCCGGGCTTCCCGTGCGGCCCGCGCGGAACATCGGGATTGGTGTTGTCCTGCGGCAGCCAGCCGTAGTCCTTGAAGTTGATCGGGTACAGGCGCAGAGAGGGTGCGCCCGGCCACGTATGCAGGTGCACGTAGTCCTGGACGTGGGGGATCTCGTGGAATTGCTTCCCTCCCGCGTGCTTCTTGCACCACTCGCGGAACTCGGAAAGGTAGTCCGTGAGTCCACCGGCCGGGATATAGGGTGAGACATCGGCGTCCAGCGAATCGTAGTAGGCCGGGTTGCGGAATTCCAGAGCGTCGATGCGGGCCTTCATGCTTCCCATCCCGCGCGGCTTGCCCTTGCCGAGTTTGATGCAGTGATCGTAATGTCCGGGCGCGCCTTCTTCGGGTCCCGCAAGCACGAACAGCAACGCGCCCAACTCCTCGCCGCTCAGGTTTTCGAAGTGGATGCAGCCCTTGAACTCACTGCCGGGCGGAAGGGCCTTGACCGCAGGCCGAAGCTGATTGGTGGCGTGACCGGGGCCACGCTGGTGAACCTTCCACAGCTCGTTCGCAACGTGGTCAGGCTGCCCATCTGTGCGCTGGTGCCAGTAGAACTTCCGTCCCATCAGTCGTGGCCGTGGGTCCGAGTAACTCGCGGATTCCCCATTCTCTTGACCTTGCAGATACAGGGGCCGTGCCTTGCCGCGGGTCGCCGGAGAAGTCAGCGGCGCAAGCGGTGTGGAGACCGTCGGACTGGTGGCGGGAGGACCCCACAGCGTTTCGATCCGCACCTTGCCCCGGAAGGGATGCGATTGGTCCTTCTTATGCTTGGCGGAGAACCCGAACATCCGGTCGGCCAAGCCCAGCGGATCCTTCAAATGCAGCGGATCATCTTCTCCGCGCACATGGGACCCTGCAATCTTCTTTACGGAATGCGCCGCCGGCCAGATATAGTTGACGTTCTTGCCGAAGGACGTAATACCTCGAATGCCGGGCCTGGCCTGAAACCAGGTGAAGTAGATCAGCTCACCCGCTTCCATTCGCCCAAGATCCTTCTTGATCTGCTCGAGCGCGGGCATCGTTCCGGTATATCGCCCCGACCCGCTGGCATCTTCGTAATGCTTCGCGTAATGGGGATGCTTCAGGTTTTCATGGTACTGGTTTACAAGGCTGTGAGACAGGAGGTACCACTGACCGGTGCGCCTCAGAACGACATGCGTGTATTTGTGATAGGTGTTCCTCGTCCAGAGCAGATTTCCACGGAAGGGCCGGACATCCGTGGCGACAAATCCTGCCCCTGGCATCGCCATCTTTCGATGATTGTTGTCCATGGACTGGTAGGAGAAGCCGCCCGCGGTCGGGTCTGCGGGCAACTTGCCGCCCCACGCCGGGTCATTCGCGTTCAGGTAGTCGATGGCTACCTCTTGCACTCGCCACACCTTCTCTTCGCTCCGCTCCAAGATGCCCGCGCTGGCCTCATTGGACTTAGTGGCGCCATCGGCGTACACTCTGCGGCGATACGGAATGAGATCTTCTAGTCTTGCATCAAAACAGCCCAGGCGGTCGTTCGCCAGCGCTTCGACACCTGAACGCAGTGCTCCTTTGAGGGACGCACCGTGAATGGCGAATTGCGGCTCGGTGTTATCGGCCCGATGTAACCGGAAGAACTCCACCGGCGGACCGTTCGGGGCTTCCGGGGCCGGGGCTTCTCCTTCGTGCGACTTGGGCACAAACACCGGAGTCCGTGCCGTAAGCGAGAAGCGGATCCGCCCGCTATATAAAGTTGGCTGCCACTGGTCGTGGCCCGCATGGCAGGACCCTGCTGCGGGCGGATCGAGCCAGGGCTTACCATCTGGTATCTCCACAAAATTGTACGGATTCTGCGCCACTGAAGGCACCTTGCCGCCCAACAACGGAACCGACGGAGCGTACTTGACTACAACGTAGGTCGGATCGCCCTTCTCGATTTCCGTGCCCGGAACGAGGCCAACTGTCGGGTCGGTCACTCCGACCTTCTCTGTCAACAGAGTGTTGGACTTAGTTCCGTCCCAGTTCTCTATGGGAGGAGCTATCGTGACCCTTTTTTCTTGAACGCTTACAATTCTATGCGCCATCTGAGTCCCTCCCGCATTTGAACTCCACGAAACGATGTGCCGCGATGCGCGGTTGGTTCAAAGCTTCCATCAGTTTGGCCTCGTCCAACAAGGCGGTCGGAGGTTCCGGCAAATACTCGTGCACCAGAATGTAAGGACGATCCTCTTCGTGCTTCGCGCCACCGATCTCCGGATAGGGCGGCAAGTCGCGCACTACGTCCTCGGTAAAACGGCCTGACGCCCGCCGGTAGAGCCCCCAGAGGTAGTAGCGCTCATCGTGCCGCTGATAGTCCGAACCCGGGCTCTCCTGAAGTTTCCATACGGTGGTCATACCGCCTTCGCGGAGCCAGCGGACTTCCCCTGATTTAGAGAAAATGCGGCCCGAAAAAATCTCATCGAACGGCAAGGGAAAGTCCGTCCACTTTTCAAAGCGGATACCGGTCAAGGACTGCGCAATGATCCACGCCGCATCGCCTCGCGGCGCAAGTTCGCGGATCCGAGCTTCCGCTCCGTGTTCGATTTCCTCCGCCTGACTGCCAGTCAGCCCCACCATCATATTTGTGCTCCTTGCGTCGTCGTCCATGCGCCGCCCGCCAGCTTCCAAAGCGGAGAGAAGGCTGCGAAGCCCGGTTGTTCCAGTGTGTAGATCTTCCGCCCCGGACGCAGGGTCGGATTCAGATCGGCAAACTCGGCCAGGGCGGCGCCGGTATCTTCCTCCACTAGGTCCAATACCGCCCGGTTCACCGTCACATACCGTAAATAGCCATATCCGCGCGATGTTGACGCCCCCACCCACAAGTCCCCAGCGTCGCGCACGAGATCACGCAACAACCTCCCCCACAAGGCCAGGGCACCCTGCTCGCTCTTGCGGAAGCGCACCCGCACGCACACTTGGAATACCGGGCTGTCGAGGGGGCGGGCCGCAAACTTCGCCCCATCCCGCGCGCCTCCCAGGATCCTGTCGATGGCCACATGATCCACCAGGATCGGACGCTTGCCGTCCGCGAGCCTACCGTCGAATACCTGGATCAGGCCGCGATTCCCTTTATCATTATCTGACTGCAACTCGCGGCCAAACAGCTCGTCCACCAATCCCTGGTTGGCTTGATTGGCAATTAACCGCGCGCGGTTTCGCAATATTCCACGCAGGCTCGATCCCGGCAGATATGGTTCGTTGTTGCTCTTGATGAAAGCCGAGACACTGACATCGCGTAGCGTCTCTGGGAGTGACGACCGCACCAGCACCGGCCCTTCAAAGTGCAGTGCGAGATCAAACGTCAGCCACGAGCAGGGACGACACTCTCCAGTGGCATCTCCGGCCCTGCGTCCCTGTGCCTGTAGGACAGGCGTTCCCGCCGTCCAAACTCCGGGCCCGGTTCGCGCTTGCAGCCACTGCGCGAGTCCGGCAACCGAATCGCGCTCAAACGCGCGATGCTCCGTAGATGCCAGTCGTACCCGCCCATACCCCTGGCCGGATTTCGCGCCCACCTGCATGCCATCAGTTTCGAGCAGGCGGAGCGCTTCACCTAACAAGACCAATTCGCTGTCGTCCGGACCATAGATCGGAAGAGCGTCGTGTAGGGAAAGAGTGTAGATCTCGGTGGTC
>OBLU010000698.1_pt1 | contig 31392 bp, 29 predicted proteins | sample 1518681 | NCBI WGS metagenome assembly OBLU01 (sample SAMEA3539304, study PRJEB22396) | soil metagenome | biome: tundra; feature: field; material: soil | place: USA | collected 2010-05 | depth 0.15 m
TGGTCCAGCGGTACTACACCGCCAATGACCAGGAGGTGCTCAGCGCCATCGCCGCTGCCAGCTCCTGATGACCGGGGAAGGGGTGACTCACGCCAGTAGGGGGAGTCGCGGCTCGCGCTGGGCGAGCCCGCGGAGGATGGCGATCGCGGTGCGGTCCCGGACCCCCTGCCCCGCGAGGGCCTTGTAAATTGAGCTCCGGCCGCAGCCGGTGTCCACGGCGAAGCTTTCCGGCGTCCACTCGCGGGGGACGAGGGCCAGGCGCAGTCGGATGGGGTTGAAGCGTCCGGTGCCGGCATCCCACAGCGCGTGGCCCTGTGCTCCGCGCGGTGGCGCTGGTCCGGTCGGGGAGGTCATCGGCGGCGGCGTCGTCATGGCTGTCCCGATCATCGCCCACCGCGCGGAAAAGCGAGAATTAAAGTACGCCGTAGACACCGTAAAACACCTTATTGCATAAGGCGTTTCGGTTCATTCACCTTTTACTTTAATCCAGAACTCCGGGAAACACCTTACCCAATATGGGTTTTCCGGTTCGTGTAACAATTCAGTGGCGGCACCCGCGGGACGTCTTCTCGGTGCATATGACGCGTTACCCTTTCTTGCCGCGGTCTCCGGCCCCAGACGCCTGAGGGTCGGAAAAGCTCGTGGCGTCGGCCGTGCATAGGCCAGCGAAGCCCCACATCGATGGCCGAGGGCCGGCTCGGGTCGCAACCCCAAGGCCCTCGAGCTGCCTTCGCGCAGCCGCGACACAAGGACCCTGTGGTGGCCGACGGGCGCTCCTTGGCACGACATCACCAAGGCTCCGTCAACTGTGGTGGCGGTCGGTGTGGGACGCTATCAGGTGCCCTTTCACGCGCGCGCGAGGCATCGACTGCGGAAGTGCCAGCAAACGCCTCGCAAACGCCTCGTATACGGGCCGACCTCGACCCGATAGCTCGGGCGCACGCAGGGTCAGGAGCCCAGCTCGGTACATCAGGGCCGTGGTCAGAAGCCTCGGATTGGGGCGAGCGCATCGAGACAGAGGCAGATACTCGGCTGAGCACCTCCAGTGTTGGCTCGGCACGCCGAACTGAGCCCAGCTCGGACCGAGCTTGGGCCACCAGCCTCTCTCAGAGAGCAGGGGTGCGCCACACACGGCGAGGGCAGCTGGCCTGGCCGCGGCACAACACCCGCTGACCCGGGGCCAAGCGTCGGCGGTTGACTCTATGCGGACGAGCATCGTCGCGTCTCTGCGGCCCCGCATCTTCGCGAAATCAAGCTGGCCTCCCCCGTGAGCTGGTCGCTGCCACAGAGAAACATGGTCGCGGACCGTGGCCCTTGGCCGGTTGCTTGGTGCGGCAAATCGGCGCTGCTCCCGCTAGCAGCGACGGACCTCGGCCGGGTACCTGGGACAACCAGCAGGCAGGCGCGGCACAGCACGGGCATCATTAGAAGACGTTCTGGTCAAGAGTTACGCTGAGTCCGCATTCAGTCGTGTCCGTGTGCACACCTGCGTTTCGGGATAGCCGGTGCTCTGTAGACTCGGCGCAAACGGGTAGCAAACGTCCGCAGATACTGGGAGAGTGACATGGTGACCGTCCGCTCCGCAGGGCCAGGCGCGTGCGAGCCCCGCGACCTGACGCTCGCTTTTCGGGTCACCTCAGCCGAGCGCGAGCGAATTGACACGTTGGCGCGCAACGAGGAGATCAGCCCATCGGAGCTCGCCCGTCGTGCGGTTCTTGGTGGTGTTCGCGCCAGCGCGACGGCACTGGGTGAGGCCAAGGAACACGGGCGGAAGGAGATGCGCCCACAGATCACAGCGCTGGAAGACGAGCTGGTTCGGACGCGAAAGCTGGTGGCCGATTGGCGCCAGAATGCGGGCGAACTCGTTGCGCAGCTGGAGCGAGCGCCGAAGGACTTGCTCGCCACTGCGCGACAGGTGGTCGTCGGCGTCCCCGGCTCGCAGGTGGCGCTAGCCACCTACTGGTCGCGGATTGGGAGCGGAGCTCGCAGTGCAATGCTCCCCATCGTGGCCGCTGCGGTTGCCGAGGATCTCGACCGAGCAATCACTGCGCTCCCTGTCAACCGAGCGGCCGTCCATCAGGGCCTGGACGTGCTCGATCGCGTTGCCTGGTTGATGAGCTCCCTGACAACAGATTCCGGTAGCCCGTTTGCCGACACTAATCGGGGCCGACGTCCGGAATGGGCGCCGCTCGAGGCGAGGTGTCACAACGCTTACGACCTCTTGCGCCTGAATCTGGAAGCAGTCAGCCGATCCGAAGTGGGGGCAGACAACGACCGGGAGTACCGCACCGGATAGCACATGGTCTCGTTGGGTGCTGGCAGCCGCCACCACTGGTCATTGGCTTCGGCTATGTGGCCGGCCGGGCCACTGCGATAGGTCGCCCTCAAACTCCGTTAGACTGCAGACACGCATCGACAAATGGCGGGATCATGCACTTGACACAGTGCACGGGAGTTCCGACACTGGAGGCACCATGTCGGAAGGTCGCCACGTTACGCAGGAGATGCGCCTCATTCGACCCGATCCGACTGCGCCACTCCCTCTGGTGGAGGAACCATCCGCGACTCGGCGGCGTGGTCGATTCGGGGCTGCCGTGGTGGGAAACGGTTACCAGTGGCTTTCGGGAGTGCTCGACCACGCTGGGCGCCTTCTGCTGGTCGTGGGGTTGCTGGCGGCCCACTCCTGGCTGCCCTCGTTCTCGTGTGGAAGGCCCACGCTTCAGGGTGGATCATCCCAGCGGCAGTCGGCGTGCTCCTGTTGTACGCGCTGTTTGAAGGGGCTTTCCAGACGTACAGGGATGCTCTGCCGAGAAGTTCGGCACTCCAGGCTGCTCCCGCCGCAGGTTTGACCGCTAGACACCGACCCGTCGCCCCCCTACCGGGCCGCGCCACCCACGTGGTCATATCCGCCTTTGCAACTGACCGTCTGGTACTGAGCCAAGGTACCCTCATTCCCCTCCGGATCGAGGGCGACTTGCCACTTCGCGTAGAAATGGAGGGGGTCTCGGGTACCCGCCAGGGGCAGCCCAACAACAAACCGACAAACCCGTGGCTCTGGATGGCCAAGGATGTGCAACTAGTCAACGCGAGCGATGACGTGCTGGTGACCACCGTCTGGCTTGTCCCCCACGGACAGAATCTAAAGCGAACTGAACAGTTGCGCAGCGATGGCGACGTGCTGCGGATTGAACCCCATGGGAACTGTAGCCGCTCGTTTTCATTCCTCCACCAGCCTGGATTGTGGAGGGAGGTCGAACGAATGAACCCCCCAGAGACCTGGCCAGAACTGGAGTTGGTGTTCCTGGAGATAGGGACAACCAGACAACTCCGAATCACCTTCCACACGGTTCCCATCGGACCGCCGGTACCTACGCAGTGAGTTCCTTGTCCGGCATTGCGTCCGCCGCCAAGAGCGGCGTGAGTTTCGCGCGCGCTAGGCAACGCCAGTCCCTTCTTGACGGTTCCACGTGCGCAAAGCGCAGGACCTCTTAGCGGCAGCCGCCTTCGAGCACCATCTAACGCAGTTACTTGCGCGGTCGCGGACCTAATATCCTGATGATCTTCCCGGCCACCCCGGTCACCTCGGACAACGCTGGACCAAAGACAGGGATCGACGCGAGAATGACTGAGGCTGTGTCGAGGACGTCTTCGGTCCGTTCCCGCAACTCGTTCTCTCGCCGCAACTCCTTCTCTTTGTCTTCCAGCAACTCCTTCTCTTTCTGTCGGTTCTTGCGTGACATAGTGCCGAACCGATTGTCGATCCCTCAGTTCCAGTTGCGCAGCCTTAGGTGGCCTCGCAGATCGCGTTGCGGCCTGATGCACAACGTCTCACATTTAGCGTTGGTGAGGCTGCCGACCGGCTGGGGTTAGCAAGGCGACGCTCTGGACCCTGGTTCATCGAGGGGAAATCAGATCCATTCTACTGGGCCGCCGCCGGCTGATTCCTGTCGGCGCGCTCGACCAATGGATTGGGGAAGCGGAGCGTCTCCGCTAAGGGGTGGGCGCGCTCGCCGACGTAGAAGCGGCGGGCGTCTGTGTTGATGCTCCCCGCGGAAGACAGGGATCCTTTCGGCCGCCGGCAGGGCGCTCAATAGGCCGCTTCCGGCTGACACTCAGGCCAAGTGGAAGCGGGTGGTCGATGCGCGTCGCCTCGCCGTTGAGCGAGCAGGTGTGCCACCTTTGCGCTCAGCGCGATCGCCGAACAACTCGGCACCCGCGGTGCGGCGGCCCCGCCTCACGTCGCCAGTCTGTGATCCATCGGCTGCGTTCGGTCTTCTTCGCCTGCGTCCGTAATACCGGAGGCGTTGACCAAGCCCCCTGACAGGGCCTATGCTCACTCAGGTTACGGGCCTTCTGGCGAATACGGGGAAACGGTCGAACGCGGTAAGGGCGGCTAACACTTTTTGCGAGCGCCCTGGTAGGGCGTAGGTCGTGGGTTCGATTCCCACCTTGGGCTCCACACCACCAAAATCGGTGGTGCTGAGTTCAGGAACGGCCGCCCATCCGCGTCTCTCCGCACCTCTCCGGGTTCGTCCCGAGGCCTCCGCAATGCGTGGGATCTTGCCCTACCCAGGGGTGGGCACCAAGCTGGATGTCGCGGGTTCGAGTCTCGTCTCCCGCTGTCGGCCTTACATGTGACTAGACGGGAGTCCCCCAACGTCGGCTGATCCGGCGAGCCTGCTGACGGAGCAGATCAGTGCTAAGTTCCCACCCGCTCCGGCAAGTTTTTGGCGATAACACCGGCAACGACTGTCGGCTCGTTGGCCAGAGGTGCGGGCTCGGGATGTGGCCGCGGCCGACCCATTGCAACTCCGACCAACATGATCACGCCGCCCAGGAGCTGGAGCGGCAGGATTGGCTCCCCAATCAGCAGCCCCGCTGCGACCACGGTGAGGAAGGGCTGCAGGTAGCTGTAGATCGTCGTCCGGGCGGGTCCCAAGAGATGGACCCCGGGCAGATAGAGCCAGGCCGTCAGCGCTACCGCAGCCAGGGCGCTGTAGGCGAGGAGACCCAACCAGGGCCCGGTGACATGCGGATGACGGTTGAGGGCCTCCACGGCCCCGAACGGGACCAGCATCACCGCCCCCACCATGGTGACCCAGGCTGCCAGAGTAAGGGGGCGGTAGCGCCCCAGGAGCCTGGGCAGTAACAGCAAATACACCGCCCAGCTGAGCGGCATCGCCAGCGCGAGTGGGACGACCAGCCAGCTCGACCAAGTGCCCCCTGCCGCGCCCACGACCAGCACCACACCGACCAGGCCGAGGAAGAGGCCGCCCCAGACCCTGGCTTCGAAGTGCTCTCGGTGCCTCCAGACGAGCCAGCCCACCACCAGCAGCGGAGTGGTCCCCGAGATCATGGCAATGTTGTCGGCGTTGGTGAGAGCCAGCGCCCCGGCGAAGCTGGCCTGGTTGACCAGGACCCCCGCCGCGGCGGTGGCTGCGATCAGCCACGCGTCGGTGCCTCGCGGGCGTACCAGGGGGCCTTCCAGCCATCGGGCCAAGCCGCAGAGGGCTAGCCCTCCGAGGACGAATCGGATCGCAGAGTAGGTGAACGGCCCGCTGTCAGTGAGGGCCAGCTTAACCACCACCACGTTGACGCCCCAGATGATGGTGGCCGCCAGCACAAGAACGTCGCCCCAGCCAAATCCGAGTGCGGCCCGCTGGGCGCGCGTCACCACATCCAAACCCTCCACATCAAGCGTACTTAACATGAAACGCTCGCCGCCGCTCACCGGGGTTCCGCAGCTCGTTGAGAGTGTCGGTGCCGCGCCCGACCACTCCTAGCGCGTACCGCTCGGCACCGCCCCCAGATCTCCGGCGACGCCGAGGCAGACCCCGGGGGGGCCGGGAGATGTGACGCCGTCTGGGGGCGCAAGTACTACTTCGCATCATAGGTTTCGTTGCTCGCCGCGACCGCCGGCGTTGCTGTCCCCGAGGCCGACCTGGCCATACCCACTGCGCTTACCGCATTGCTGCGCGCGGGACTCGAGTGGTGAACCCGGATACCGCCGCGGATGCCGACCGCGGTCGACACCGCTGCGATGCTCACGCCTCCACCGACCAGGAAGGCAAGCTGGGTGCCACCGACCGAGCTCAGCCAGCCGGCCAGGAGACCGCCGAGGGGCGCGGGCACCCCGGTGAAGATGTAGCCGTAGAAGGCCATCGCCCGGCCACGGAGCCGGTCGGGGGCGGCCAGCTGCACGGTGGCGTTGCTCATCGACGTGTAGGTGGTGAAGGCGACCCCTGTGAGGGCGAGCATCGCCCCGCAGGCGGGCACCCAATGGAGCGGCGCCAGTGCCATCAGCAAAACTGAGAAGACTGCACCGCCCCCGAGTAGGAGGGTCCAGCTCGGCCGTCCCACGGCGGCCGTGACCAGGGCTCCGACCAGGGCGCCGACCCCGAAGCAGGCGGTGAGAATGCCGAAGACGACCGGCCCGGACCGGAGCGTCACGGTGGCCATGACCGGTAGCAGAACGTTGAAGTTGAAGGCGAAGGTGGACACAACCAGGATCAGCCCGCAGGTCAGCCAGGCGGCGCGGGTGTGGAGAACCCACGCCACACCCTCACCGAGGCTGCTCAGCACCCCCTGCCGCTCCTCGTCCCGCTCGGTGGAGAAGAGCTCCTGGGGGCGCATCAGCAGCAGGCTGGCGATTACGGCGAGGAAGCTGGCCGCGTTGATCGCGAAGCAGAGGGTGACACCCACGGTGGCGATTAGCACCCCCGCCACTGCGGGGCCCGCGGCGCGGGCGAGGTTGAAGAGCGATGCGTTGAGGGAGACCGCATTGGGAAGCTCCTTGCGCCCCACCATCTCGAAGACGAGGGACTGACGAGCCGGCGAGTCCACGACCTGCACCGCGCCCCCCATTGCGGCCAGGAGGAACACCTCCCACACCGTCGCCCGCCCGCTCAGCGAGAGGATGGCCAGCGCCGCGGCGGTCAGCATCAGGGTGCTCTGGGTCGCGACGATGGTCATGCGCTTGTCGAAGCGGTCGACCAGCGGGCCGCCGAGCAGACCCAGAACGGTGTAGGGCAGGAACTGAAAGGCGGCGAGCGCGCCGAGGGCAAGCGGCGAACCGACCGGGGAGTGGGTCAGCTCGACGATGAGCCAGGCCTGGGCGATGTTCTGGACCCAGGTCCCGGAGATCGAGATCGACTGCCCGGCGAAGAAGAGCCGGAAGTTGCGGTGCTGCCGGAGGCTGCGAAATGTGCGGCCTGAGGCGTTAGAGACGCTCATCTGAGAGTACCGGCCTCGGCCAGCGGTCAGCGGGTCAACCGCCGTCTCGAGGGCCGCCAGCTGCGAGCATCGGCGCAATGAGTGTGCTCCGGGGCTGAGCCGCCGGGGCTGCTCGACGAGCCAGGTCGTCCGGCTGCTCCGCGCCGATCGAAGGATCCGGGCACCCCTCGACGCTCAATCGGCACTGCCCGACTTTCCCTCGATGATGTCGATGATCGCAGCGTGGTCCAGATCGCCGCCGCCGGCCGCGACGAGGGCCCTGATGTACTCAGCGGCTGCGTCGAAAACCGGGATACGTACTCCGCCAGCGGCCGAGAGCTCGGCGAGCGCGGCAATATCCTTGAGGTTGTATGAGGCCTTGCCACCGGGTGCGAACTCACGACTAATCATCCGACCGCCACCGTTGTCGAGTACCGGACTCGCGGCATATCCGGCGAGCATGACCTCGCGTGCCAAGCCGGGGTCTACACGGGCGGCCCGTGCGAGGGCAAGAGCCTCGCCTACGGCGCCCAGGGTTGCCACCACGATCAGCTGGTTGACGGCCTTCACGACCTGGCCCGAGCCGATCGGGCCGCAGTGCACGACCTTCGAGCCAATAACATCGAGGACTGGCTTGGCGCGCTCGAACAGCGCGGGCTCGCCCCCGACCATGATCCCGAGGGTGCCCTTCTCAGCGCCGGCGGTTCCACCGCTTACTGGGGCATCAAGAAAGCCGATGCCGCGGTGAGCGAGCTCGCTGCAGATCTCGCGGGCTTGGTCCGGGGTCAGGGTCGTCGTGTCGACAATCAGACGGTCAGCATGGCCTTCGCTGACAATGCCACCCTCCCCAAACGCCACCGCATGCAGCGCCTTGATATCCGGCAGGCTCGTGATAACGATCGGCGCCTCCGCGGCGACCGCCGCCGGATTGGCTGCCACCTCGAGACCATCGGCCGCTGCAGCGGCCACTGCCGGCGCGAATGGGTCCCAGCCTACCACCCGCCACCCCGCGAGTTGGAACCTTCTGGCCATGCGCCCGCCCATCTGCCCGAGTCCTATTAGACCGACGAGGTTGGGGTTGTTCATGGCGCCTCTCTTGGTCGCACTAGTGTTGGGCGTCCACCGCCGAGCGGCCCGTTCGCGTGTGCTCTGGCCTTGAGAAACCCGGTGGCAAACCGATCAGACGCACGCGAGCATGCCCCCGTCGACATAGAGCATGTGCCCGTTGACGAAGCTGGAGGCGTCCGCTGCGAGGAAGATCGCGACTCCGATAAGCTCGGATACCGTGCCCCAGCGGTGCGCCGGGGTGCGGTTCTTGAGCCAGGCGTCAAACTCTGGGTCGTCCACCAGCGCCTTGGTCATCTCCGTGACGAAGTATCCCGGACCGATGCCGTTGCACTGGAGACCATATTGGGCCCAGTCGGTCGCCATGCCTTTGATCAGGTTCTTGACAGCGCCTTTCGATGCGGTGTAAGGCGCGATCGACGGCCGGGCAATCTCGCTTTGCATCGAACCGATGCAGATGATCTTGCCGTGTCCGCGGGGAATCATCCATTTGGCGACCGCTTGACTGGTGACGAACACCCCGGTTACATTGACCGCCATCAGCGTGTTCCACGAGTCGATGGTGAAGTCCTCAAGGGGAGCGCGGATCTGGAGCCCCGCATTATTGATCAGGATTTCGATCGGACCCACGTTCGCCTCGATTGCGCCCACTGCGGTTTGGACCTCATCGACTCGGGTCACGTCGAAGGCGGAGCCTGTCGCGTCGATGCCGTCAGCGCGGCAGGTCGACACCGCCGCGTCGAGTCGATCAGGGCGGATGTCGTTCAGCACGACGCGCGCCCCGGCTGAGGCCAGACCGCGGGCGAGGGCAAGGCCGATGCCTTGGCCCGACCCGGTGATGAGGGCGATGCGTCCTGTGAGATCAAACATGCTTACGGACACTGGTCACACTCCTGTGTTCATGTGGGTGGCGCCCACCGCTAGCGCTGAATCCGCGCGGAGCCGCCTCCGGCTAGGGCTTTGACCTGCGAGAGGGTGGCCATCGTGGTGTCACCGGGGAAGGTGGTGAGCAGCGCGCCATGGGCGAAGCCCAGACGGATCGACTCCTCCATCGGCAGCCCTGCCAGCATGCCGTAGAAGAGTCCTGAGGCGAAGCCATCTCCGCCGCCCACGCGATCGAGGACGTCGAGTTCGGCGACCGGCGCCTGCCAGAACTCACCGCTCTGCCAGGCAACGGCGCTCCAGCGGTGCCGAGAGGCAGACTGCACCTCGCGCAGTGTGGTGGCAACAACCTTCACGTTGGGATAATGTCCGGCGACCTTGTCGATCATCTTCATGAAGGCATTGGCATCGAGAGCCGAATTCCCGGCGCCTTCAGCGTCGCCGATGCCGAGAGAGAGTTGCACGTCCTCCTCGTTGCCGACGAGGACGTCAACGTTGCGAACCAGCTCCTTCGTGATTTCCTGGGCCCTCTTCGCGCCGCCGTGAGCTGCCCACAACTTGGCCCTGTAATTGAGGTCGAAGCTGACGACCGCTCCGGCTGAGTGGGCGGCGGCCATCGCCTCGAGGAGGACCTCCGGCGTGGTCTCCGAGAGGGCCGCGAAGAGCCCACCGGAGTGCAACCAGCGCACGCCGCGGTTGAAGATGGACGTCCAGTCGAAGTCACCCGCCTTCAGCATCGCCGCAGCCTCGTTGGCACGGTTGTAGAAGACGGCAGGCGCCCGAACGCCTATACCACGGTCGGAATAGACCGTGGCGATGTTGGGGCCAGCCACGCCATCGTGATCGAAATGCTTGTAGAACGAGCTGACACCCATTGCGCGAACCCGCTCGGCGACGAGATCACCGACCGGGTAGTCGACCATTGCCGAGACCACGGCCGTGCGCAGCTTGAAGCAGTCAGACAGATTAGCTGCCACGTTGTACTCGGCGCCGCTGACGTGAATGGCCGCATGGGAGGCCTTGCGGAACGGGATCAGTTCGGTGTCGAGGCGAATTACTAGGGCGCCGACAGAAAGGAAGTCGAAGTCGCCGCCCGACTTGATCACAAGGTCGCTCATAGGTCGCCCTTCTTGGGCTCGACGTGGCCGCCGAGGCTCCAGCGTATGGCCGACAGAAGTCTGTTGGAGGAGTCGCCCTCACCGCGGGTTGCGAGGCGCGAATACGGGATCACAGACCCCTCGCGTCAGTGTGGTCCTGTGGGGCAGACGAGAGGACGCTGGCTCGGTAGGCCGTTGGCTTTGGCTGGGTGGCGGAGGTCATCACTGGGATTGTGTCTCCGCATCTAGGAGTTCCTGCCGCCAATCGTGAAGAACCTGGCCGCCGGCGAACGTGTAGCCGTTGCTGAAGCGGTATCCACCCACGATGTCGATCGGTTTGAGGGACATGTGCTCCTCGATGTCGGAGGGCAGGAACTGAAGTTGGCCCTCACCGGCCCAGACCACAGCATCCCAGTTCCAGTTGTCGGAACCGAGGCTCACTAGCTCCAACACCGAGGGCACAGCCTGTCTCACGATGCTCGGAAAGTGCCGTATGTGGAAGAGCGGCCTACCCAAGGGAGCAGGAAGCTCGGAGCGGTCGATGGTGCGCGTTATGAGGACCGATCCCTTGAGGAGCATCTCGCCGTGAGAGGAGCAGGTGCCTGTGAGCTTTGATCCCACGCCCACCTCGCGCATGGCGGGATTCAGCGCGTTGTACTCGGTGATCATGATTTCGCCGAGTTTCTTTGGGAAACCCATGAACCAGCCTCTGGCCATGCTGAAGTCCGCGGTGACCCAGATGGGGAGGCAGATCTGGCCAGGAACTCCGCGATACGAGCAGCCCGCCCAGATCGCGGCCTCCCGATACTGGGTCCTTCCCGGGTTGATGGATGGCATCTCGGCGCCGCTCTCCCACACGGACCACCAGCGGCTGAACGCCGCGTAGCACATGTCGGGCTCTGGCCCGGGTTCGAGGGGTTCGGGAAGCCACTGCGCGACCTTGTCTGGGTCGGCGTGGTAGGAGATGACGGTGTATTCCGTTGCGTAGTGCCACGGAGGGCTGCCGACCAGCGAGGATCGACCGGCCGGGGTGAGGGGGTAGCAGTAGCCTTTGAGGTCAGTGATCTTGGTCATCCGCGTCCTTTGTGCCCTTGGAGCGTGAGTGAGCTAGGTGGAAACGGGGCCGGGCCGGCTGAGTCCGACGCCAGCGTGGCGATAACCCCTGTCAGAACGCGCGCCCCAGCCAGCATCTGGTGGGGCTCGGCATGCTCGAGGACTGAGTGGCTGATGCCGTCGCGGCAGGGGATGAAGATCATGCCCGTGGGGCACGCCAGCGCCATCTGCTTGGCGTCGTGCGTCGCGCCGGACACGATGTCGACGCAGTCGAGGGCCAACGCCCTCGCCGTGTCGCGGATCGTCTCGGTGATGGCGGGGTCCAGAACCGTGGGCGCCGCGTTCATCGTTTCGGAGACGCTCACCGTGCAGCCACAGGCGTTGGCCATGCAGATAGGGGCGACCTGGTCCCCGAGCCTCGCGAGGACCGACGCGTCGGGGTGGCGGAAGTCGACAGTGAATATGGCAGTTGATGGGATTGTGTTAGGCGAGTTGGGGGAGACGTCTAACCGACCGACCGTGAACCGCACCCTATCCTCGGCATCGGTCATCGCGCGAGAGAGCTCATGGATCATGGCCACCGAGGCCGCTACGGCGTCACGTCGGGCACCCATGGGCGTTGTTCCCGCGTGTCCGGCCTGACCCGTGACCCGAACCGTGAACCACCGTAGTCCCTGGATGGCGGTGACGACGCCGATGGGGACATCGATGCTCTCGAGGATGGGCCCCTGCTCGATATGCGCCTCGACATATGCGGCGAATGGGACCCCGAACTCGCGACGGCCTAGGCTCAATGGAGACAGCTCCTGCTGGCGAAGGGCTTGACCCGCGCTGATGCCAGCGGAATCGGTCGCCTGGAGCGCCTCCTGGAGCGGCAACGCCCCGACATAGACGGCCGATCCCATCGTGGTCGGCTGGAAGCGGGATCCTTCCTCGTTGGCCCAGATGGCGACCTCGACCGGCCGCCGGGTGACCACCGAAGCGCCGTCGAGGGCCTCCAGCGCCTCGAAGGCCGCGAGCACCCCGAAAGCTCCATCAAAGGCACCTCCGGCCGGTTGGCTGTCGAGGTGGGAGCCGGTGACGATCGGCGCGAGGGTTTCCTCTCGGCCCGGGCGACGGATGAACAAGTTCCCGATGTCGTCCATCACGAGCGGGTACCCTCGTTCTGCAGCCCAGGAGCTCACCAGGCGCCGGGCTTCGAAGTCCGCCTCGGTGAACGCTTCCCGACTAACACCTGTCAGCCCGACGGCGCCGATCGCGCGCAGCTGCTCGTGTCGTGCCTGGAGGCGCTCGCCATCGACGGCCCCCGCTGCGCGGACGCTCACCTCGCGGGTCATCTGCTCACGCTGGAAGGGACCGGTGCCCGTCGCAAGAAGCGGCCCATTCCATCGCGCCCGCGCCACGAAGCGTCCTCCACGATCAGCTGGCCGCGGAGAAACACCTTCTTGACTCGACCCGATAGGCTACGCTCTTCGAAGAGCGAGTAATCGACGCGACTATGGTGCTCGGCGGCCCGGATCGTCCATGTCTCGTCCGGGTCAAAGAGCACGAGATCGGCGTCGGATCCTGGTGCGATAGTGCCCTTTTGGGGATAGAGACCAAAGAGCTTCGCCGGCGCCGTAGATACCAGCTCCACGAAACGATTCAGGGAGATGCGGCCGCTCCGGACGCCGCCGTCGAACACGAGTGATAGCCGCGTCTCGATGCCAGGGGCACCGTTTGGAATCTTGCTGAAGTCGTCACGACCCTGCTGCTTGGAGAACAGCATCCCATACGGCTGCTCTGACATGCAGAAGGGGCAGTGGTCCGTCGAGACCACGCTGAGCGCACCAGTTCTAAGGCCCGTCCAGAGAGCGTCCTGATCGTCTCGCGTGCGAAGCGGCGGGGTCATTACGAACCTGGCTGCCTCGAAACCGGGCCTGTCGTATTCCTCCCTGGTGAGGAACAGATAATGCGGACACGTCTCCGCATGCACCGGTTGGCCGAGCTGACGTGCGTGAGCGACGGCCTGCACCGACGCGGATGCCGAGACGTGGACGAAGTACGTGACGGCGCCGACCAAGCCGGCCAGGGTGATGGCACGCTGGGTGGCCTCAGCTTCCAGTTGGGAGGGGCGGGTGATCTCATGGAAGTTCGGTGACCGATTGCCGGCAGCCACCGCATCATCGACCAGGACTTGGATCACTGGCCCGTTCTCGGCATGCAAGCAGACGATGCCGCCGTGCTCCGCGGTCACGCGCATGACCCGGAAGATCTCCCCGTCATCGAGCATTAGGCCGTTGGGATATGCCATGAAGAGCTTGAAAGACGTTACGCCTTCACGCTCAATCAGGGTCCGCACGTCCCGGAGTGCTTCATCGCTGACTCGGTTGAGGATGAGGTGTGCGCCGACGTCTACGCTAGCCGTCTCAGCCCGGCCTCGCCACTCCTCCAGAGCGGCCAAGGGCGTGGCGGATCCCTGGTTGCAGAAGTCGACGATGGTGGTGGTTCCGCCGAATGCGGCGGCTCTTGTACCCGAAGCGAAGGTGTCGACGGTGCGTGCTGTCCCGAACTCCCAATCCAGGTGGGTGTGGGCGTCAACGCCGCCGGGGAAGACAAGGAGGCCGCTCGCATCGTGGACTTCGACATCAGGCCCAGCCGACAAGTCCCTTCCAATGGAACGGATCGTGTCACCTTCGCACAGGATGTCTGCCACGTAGTCCTCTGACGCTGTGATCACCCGGCCATTTCTGATCAAGATCGGCTTCATGAACCACTCCTCTGCGGCTAGGGATCCGCCATCCAGGACGTTCGCTTAGAGACGGTGTGAGAGGTCTGCCTTGAGGGTCCGAAGATCCTCGACTAGGTGTTCGCGCAACGAGGCCGTCTCCCGAGCCTTGAGCAGCGTGACGCTGATGGCGCGTCTAGCTGTAGCGGGCGCCATAGTCGGGAGCGACACGCTATAGCAAACGATGCCAATGGAATTCTCCTCATCATCGATTGCATAGCCGCGCTCCCGTATCGTGTCGAGATCCTCGAGGAGCTCGGCGATGTTCCTCTTCGAGTGGGGCGTCAGCACCGGAAGGGTGGGTAAGGTGGCAAGTGTCGACTGCACCACTGACGGGTCAATCTCAGCCAGCAGGGCCTTCCCCAAGGCCGTGCACGTTACCGGCATCCGCCTGCCAATGCCGGCCCCCAGCCGAATTGGCTGGTTACCATCGTGGCGCGCGAGATAGATGATTTCCGTGCCATCGAGGAGCGCGAGTTGCACCGTCTCCTGCGAGGCCCAGCGAAGGCGTGCCGATGCCTCTCGAAACTCCTGAAGGACGTCGATCCGGTCAACGTAGGCGGCACCAAGCTCGAGCAGGCGGGGGCCGAGGTTGTACCGCCCGTCCTGGCGGGTGATGAACCCGACCTGTTCAAGGGCTGAGCAGAGGTTCGCGACGGTGGACTTGGGGAGGTCGAGGCACCGAGCCAGGTCGGACAAACCCATCGGCCCGCCGTCCGGCGAAGCGAGGACGGCGAGTAGGCCAGCGCTGCGCACGACGGCAGGCGCTGATGAACGGATGTTTCTGAGGCTCTCAGCCGCCATCACGCGACACCAAGTGGGCGTGGATAGGGGGGGCGGCATTGAGTTGCGACTCCGCGAGAGACTGCCCCGGAACTCTCACGCGTGGCAGTCGTTGTGGTCGCCAGCCCACGGTCCATTCTCAGCAAGTTCATCGACCTCCCACGATCAGTTGCACCTTCAGTGAGGCGGCTCGGTCCGAGGCAAGGGTAAACGCCTCCAAGGCGGAGTTGAGGGCAATACGCGCCGTCAGAAGAGGGGCCACATCCAGACCGTCTGCTAGCAGAGTCACGGCCTCCTGGAACTCGGCTCCGGTGAAGCGGAAGGACCCTTGGAGGGTCAGCTCCGTGGTCGCGATCAGGCTGCCCGGGACCGGGACAGGGATCCCCGGTAGGAGGCCAACTTGAACGACGGTACCACCTCGGCTGACCGAGCGCAGCGCTGTGCCAAGCCCGCCGGGGGTCCCCGAGGCCTCGAATACCATGTCCCCAGGTTCAAGGCCCTCATCACCCGTCGATGTGTTCACCGTTCGGGTCGCTCCCACGAGTCGGGCCGTCTGGAGCGGCTCGTCCCGCAAGTCGGCGACGGTGGCGCTGGCACAGCCTCGATGGCGAGCGACGAGAGTCAGCAGGGCACCGATGGGACCTGCACCGATGACGATCACGACACGATCACGGGGATCACCGGCCCGATGCAAAGCATGGATGGCCACGGCCAACGGCTCCGCGAAGACCGCCGTCTCGAACGACAGCCGTCGCGGGATGGGGACGAGTTGCGATGCCTGGATAACCAGGCGCTCGCGAAATCCGCCCTGGACATGCGGGAACGGGGCGGCGCTGCCAAGAAAGGATCCATCACGGCAGATGTTGTCCCGTCTTGCCTGACACAGGACGCACCGGCCGCATGGTCGACTGGGGTTGATGGCTACCCGTCTCCCGACCATCCGGGGATCCACTCCATCTCCTGTCTTGGCGACGATCCCGACCACTTCGTGGCCCAGGACCATGGGTTCCCGGACGCGGAAGTCGCCGACCGCGCCCTTGAGGAAGTAGCTCAAATCGGAGCCGCAGATGCCACCGACGGCGACGGCGACCTCGACCTCGTTGGTGCCGACGGGCTGGCGCTCGACGTCCTCGACGCGGAGGTCATGCGCTCCGTGGATCACGCAGGCACGGTCTCTGTCCATCGTCACATCACCGCGAGGAGGCCCGCGGGGCTTGAGCCGATGCTCTGGCTGGATCCCGTCACCAGGGCGAGCCAGCCGGTGAAGTCGAAGATACCGTCGCTCATCTCGGCGTCAGCTCAGACCGGAATTGGTGGCTCGTCGCCATCGAATGTGGATCCGCCCAGGCGGCCGGGCAGCGAAACGTCACAGTGGGCGCTCGGCGTGGCCTTCCAGTCTCCGTCGGGGGCGAGCGCCTTGCTAGGGTCGCCCCGTTTGGGGCGTGCCCCGGACCGGCCGATGTCTTCAAACTCTCCAACCACCATGCTGCCGTGGCCATAATGGTGGCCGAGCGTACCACATATGGTCCGGGCTGTGCTTTAGGCCCGCTTTTCCGGGTTGACTGTTCATCCCGGTGGTGCTATGTTCCACCTATGGTACGGACAGCAAGTGTGGCTTGTCGCCGTTCGGCCCGGGCGCGGTGCCCCAATGAACGCGGTGCCCGATGAATAGGAGAGGTGAAGAGTTGGTGGGCACCAAGCCGGCGGTAGCCGTGACCCGTCCCGATCTGCCCGGCGGTGGCCTGGCGCGGCTGGCGGAGCGCGCCGTGCTGCGCCTCTGGCAGGGTGAGCGCCCTCCAGGGGTCGACGACCTGGTCGAGCTGATTGGGGACGGCTGTGCCGTCATCTGCGTCAACGGCGACCCCGTGACCGACCGACTCCTCTGTGAGTGCCGAAATCTGAGGCTCGTCGCCGTCGCCAGTGCCGGATACGACTCGGTCGATGTCGAGGCAGCCGTCCGCCGTGGCATCCCCGTCGCGAACACCCCCGGTGTGCTTGCGGAGACTGTTGCCGACCTCACCATCGCCCTGACCATCTGGGCCCGACGGGGCCTGGGCGCAGCCGAACGGAACGTCCGCTTGGGTGCGTGGACGAGCATTGACCAAGCGGATCTGTCTGGCCTCGAGGTCCACGGAGCGACTCTGGGGCTCGTCGGCTATGGTGCGATTGGGCGCGCTGTCGCCGCCCGCGCCGTCGGCTTCGGACTGACCGTTATCGCGCATGACCCGCAGCACGGTAACCAGGCCGGGGTACGGTTCTGCCCCCTCGACGAGCTACTGCGCGAGTCCGACATCGTGAGCCTGCACGTGCCACTGACCGCCGAGACTAGAGGGTTGATCGGCGAGCGGGAGTTACGCCTGATGAAGCCCACCTCGACGCTGATCAACACGTCGCGGGGCGTGATCGTCGACGAGCCGGCCCTCCTGCGCGCCCTGCGTGAGGGGTGGATTCACTCGGCGGGCCTGGACGTGCAAGAGCGCGAGCCGAACCCCGACCCGAACGATCCGTTGCTGATCCTGCCCAACGTCGTCGTTCTACCACATGTCGGCTCGGCCACACTCGCCGCCAGATCGTCGATGGTCGACCTTGCGGTGGACAACGTCCTCCGATTCGTGGAAGGCGGGCGCGTTCTGACGCCCGTGCGAGAGTCTCAGCGGGTTCTGGAGGGTGAGTGACTCAGACGCTAGTGTCGCCGCTTCGTGTAGCGCTCGCCCGACCGCAAGTCGGCCTGGTGCAGATCGACCCCTGGTTGACCGCCGCCTCGGTGAAGTCGGCGGTTCCCAACCGCAGGGCAGCCTCCCGATGCCCACCCTAACCGGCCAGAGGCGGGCTAGCCAACTTTGGGCTGGAAAGACAGGTTAGTTCTACAAGAGAGGTTAGATTATTCAAACATGATTAACGCACGGCACATCCGTCCGAGCCTGCTGGCTCTCGGTCTATTAGTGGGCGTCCTCGCTCCAGCGTGCGGTACAACCACCGCCACCACCGCTACTTCACACGCAAGCGCGGCGGCGAGCGGCCCGGTGAGTGGTGGCTCCATGACCATCATCGATGGCTCGGATCTCAAAACCTGGTCCCCGTTCACCACCAATAACACCTACCCAGGGTCCCCGATGGACGAGCTGGACGCCGTCTACGGAACGCTGATCTATCAGAATGTCGACGACCAGATCGTCGGCAACCTGGCTGAGAGCTTGACGACTACCGACAACGTCACGTGGACGCTCAAGCTGCGGCCTGGGCTGAAGTTCACCGATGGCACCCCGTTCAATGCCGACGCCGTCAAGTACAACTACAACTGGGCGGCCAACACGGAGTGGGGGGCCACCTCCCAGGCGTGGATCGCGACCTGGGCGCCGAGTATCACTGTCGTCAACTCGACCACCCTCACCATCAAGCTTCCGGCCGCCAACGCCGACTTCGCCACAGAGATCGCCAATCTCGCCCCCTTCATCGCGTCGCCGAAGGCGCTTGGGGCTGCTACCACCCTGGCAGCGATCAAGCCGGTGGGAGCGGGGGCGTTCAAGCTGCTCAGTTGGGATCCGGGCGTCAACGCAACGGTGGTGCGCAACCCGGGCTACTGGGATCAGCCGCTTCCGTACCTGAACTCGATCATTTTCGTCGACATCGCCGCCACAGCGAGCCGAATCACGACGGTCGTCCAGGGCGAAGCGACAATGATGGCCGGCTATCCCTACCAGTGGGGCTCGGATGACAATGAGCCGGGCGTCACCGACGTCAAGATCCCGATGCAAGGGCTCTTCTACGGATACCTCAACACGGCCAAGGGCTTCTTCAGCAGTCCTCTGGCACGCGAGTTCCTGTACGAAGCTGTAAACCCGCTGGAGGTCATGGACGCGTTCACCCAGGTTTCCACCGGATACACCGCACCGTCTACGTACTTCCCATCGACATCGCCGTTCTACGACTCCTCACTGACCTTCCCGAAGTACAACGGGACGGCGGCGCAGGCTCTACTTGCTCAGATCAAGGCGAGCGGCGTGCCGATGTCGGTGCAGATCGTGAGCACGGTGGAGCCCGACACCGAGCGGTTGGGTGGCTATATAGCACAGGTCCTTAGCACTTACGGCATCACGGTGACACAGACGTACATCGACCAGACCATTCTCGTCCAACGCTGCCAGACTCAGCTGCAATTCGACATCTGCATCCCTGGAGGAGCTCTCGTGTTCAATGGCCCCGAGCCGTACTCGAGCCAATTGTTCACCTCCACCGGGACGCTGAACATGAGCGGCTACGCCACGATGAATACCGATATCGCGGCGACGCAGTCCGCGGTGGGCCAGAAGGCTCTGTACGGTGCGTGGCAGTCGGTTCAGCAGGACCTGATGAAAGATCTGCCGATCTACGTATACGGAGCGATTGACCGGTACCTGCTCGTTCGGGATAACACCGGCGGCCTAGTGTTCTCCGATGGCGGCATACTTCAGAAGCAGTTCCTCTACCTTTGCCCCAACGTCTGCGACGCGGCCGCAAAGCCGGGTTTGTAGGAGGATGGACTAAGTCGGAGCCCTCCCAGCTAAGGATCGTCCCCGGCCATCAGCCGGGGGCGATCCCCCATATCCGTGGCATCAGAACATCTAAGAGTGAGCGCCTCAGAGGACGGGTATATGTTGCGAAATGGAAGCCAGCACAAGGCGAGTTTCAGGGACGTGGTGGGGAGGGGCCTAACCTTCACGCCCTGTGTTTGGGACTGCTACTCGGCGAAGGCTGCGGAGATCGCAGGCTTTGATGCGATGCTGCTCAGTGGGGCGTCCCTCGGGTTCAGCCTGGCTGGGGTTCCAGATATTGGGTTGCACAACCAGGAGGAGCTGATCTGGGCCACCGACCGCATCGCCGATTACTCGCCTTTGTCCCTGGTGGTCGATGCGGACGATGGCTTCGGAGACACCATCAACGCATACCGGACGTGCCGACGCCTGGCCAAGGCGGGCGCCGGAGCCATAACCCTCGAGGACACTCCAAACCTGCGGGGTTCCGGGCGCTTCGGCGCGGAGATGTCGGCCGCGACGCGAGCCGGAAAGGTGGATGGCAATGTCAGCCACCCCGTAGTCTCCCAGCACCTCTGGCTCTCCAAGATCAAGGCGGCCCTCGACGCCTGCGCGGGCACCGACTGCGTCGTGATTGCGAGGACCGAGGCTAAACTCGAGCTCGGCCTGGATGAGGCGATCGAGCGGTGCGTCAAGGCCGTCGAGCTTGGTGCCGAGATGACTTTCATCCTGGCGCTCAGGACCATGGAGGAGTGCCAGAAGGTCGCCAAGGCCCTCCCTGGCTGGAAGATGTTCGGGGACGTGGAGACGATCAACGGGGTCCCGTTCGTGCGGCTCGAGGACATCGAGCCCCTGGGCTTCAACCTGGTGACGATGCACTACCTTGAGAAAGGCTCCATGTTCGGAATGCTCGACTACGGTGGGCATGTGTTCAGGGACCGCACCACCGCCTACGCCGACGACCACACCATGGGCGGGCTGACGAAAGAGGAGCAGGCCGAGGTCATGGAGAGGGGGGACCGCAGCTGGCTCGAGGCCGAGCGCGCATGGAACGCGGTCTGAAATGACCGTGAACTCGACCCAGCTCGCTGGGCCGTTGGAGCAGGACGTCCCAGCCCTGCGAAGCATGCGTTCCATATACCTTCGGGCGATCGGGACGCGGCTGACCACGGGAGTACCCGTCTTCTTCTTGGTCATGCTCGCGGGCACCTCCCTATCTAACTTCATGCCCGGCTCAGCCGCCCTGACGATCCTCGGCCCTTATGCGACCCGGGCACAGACCGCCGCCTTCAACGCCATGTATGGCTATAACCAGCCTCTGTTCGTCCGCTATGCACTGTGGCTCTGGGCACTCGTGCACGGCAACTTGGGTAGTTCAATCTACAACGGGCAATCCGAGGTTTCGCTGCTCGCCGCCCGCGCTCCGGTTACGTTTGAAATTGCCCTGGTGACAATGCTCGTCTCCCTCGTGGTGGCGATCCCCTTAGCCCTCTTCACAGCGATGCGACCAGGTGGCTTGACGGACTCTGCGTTGCGTGCGATCTCGTCCTTTCTGCTGTCCATACCGTCATTCGTCGCCGTGGTGTTCTTCGGCTTTGTGTTCGCATTGACCCTCAAGTGGCTACCGGCCACGGGCTGGGTAGCGTTCCCGGCTGACCCTCTCCAGAATCTGCGCTATGTGGCGCTCCCGGTGATGTGTCTGGCAATCAATCAGGTTGCCTATTTCTATCGGGTGAGCCGAAGTGAGTTCGCGGCAACGCTGCAGGAGGACTTCGTGCTCGTGGCACGGGCCAAGGGCCTTCCCATCAGGTACATCCTCTTACGGCATGTACTGCGGCCGTCTCAGACACATGTGCTCACCGTCTTTGGTCTATCTCTGAGCTACCTCTTAGGTGGCTCGTTCATCGTTGAGAACTACTTCGCCGTCCCGGGGCTCGGCTGGCAGATGGTCTACGCCGTCGAGGCCCACGATCTTCCCACTGTGCAGGGCATCCTGTGCGTGACCGTCCTGTTGTTCATCTTCATCTTCATGCTGGTTGACATTGGAAACGCCCTCATAGATCCTCGAGTCAGCGTGTCATGAGCGGGCCAATGGCGGTCGGTGAGCCCGAGACGCAGGTCCTCGGCACAGCGCCGATGGCGCTGGGGACGGCGGGCTCGGCGCCGGGCGGGCGGCGGCGCCGCGGTGGCTGGCTGGGCTCCGGCACACCCGCTGTATGGTTCTCGTTCGGCTTCCTCGGACTGTTGATCGCGGCGGTGGTGCTGGCTCAGTGGATTCCCGGTCTCATCAGCCCTGAGCTGCAGTTTGGTGCATTCCACCAGACCCCTGCACTGTCGGTGAGCGGTTTGTTGGGTACCGACCCCCTCGGACGCAGCATCTTGTCGGAGGTGATCTATGGCGGACGGGTATCGCTCACCATCGCATTCTGCGCCACCGCCATCTCACTAGCGATCGGCGTTACTTCTGGGCTGCTCGCAGGCTACTACAGAGGCGTGCTCGAGCGGGTGGTTGACCTGTACGCCAATACGCTTGCGTCCGTGCCGCCGCTCCTCTGGCTTCTGGCCCTGGTGGCGGCAACAGGCGCGTCACTGTTCACCATGACTTTCGCCCTGGGTGTCTTGGGAACTGGGATGTATGCTCGGATCACCAAGGCAGCGGCGATCTCCGGTTCGGATAGAGACTACGTGCTCGCGGCGAGGGCTCTCGGTTCGAGCGATTTCCGGATCCTGGTGCGGGAGATACTCCCCAACCTCGTCCCGGTGTTCACGGCGATCGTGCCGGCGATGATGGCGGGTCTGATCGTCACCGAAGGCTCGTTGAGCTTCCTCGGGTACGGAATCCCGCCGCCGACGCCGAGCTGGGGAGGCATGCTCGCCAGCACCTCCGATGTGATGCAGGAGTTTCCGTACATGCTGATTGGGCCGATCATGGCGATTGTGCTTGCGGTGTACGCACTCAACACCTTGGGGGACCATCTCGCCGCTCGCATCAGCCTTCGCGAAGGGCAATTGTGACTATGGAGACCTCGGCTGAGGGGGTGCTAGTCAAAGTCGAGGGATTGTCATGCGTGTTCGGATCGGGGGATTCACTGACACGGGTGCTCTGCGACGTTGACCTCACGGTCGGTCGCAGCAGGACCCTGGGCCTGGTCGGCGAGTCGGGATCCGGCAAGTCGATGCTGATGAAGTCGATCCTCGGGATCGCACCGCGGAGCGCCCACATCGATGGGAAGGTGACCTTCAACGGTACCGACCTGAGTACGCTGGGGGAGGGTGAGCGTCGCCGGTTCCTTGGGCAGCGCGTTGGCATCGTATTCCAGAACTCTGCCACCTCACTCAATCCCTTTGTGCGGGTCGGACGCCAGATCGAGGAGGCGAGTCGATACCACTTCGGTCTCAGCAAGGCGCAGGGCAAGAAGCTGTCCATCGAGCTCATGGGGGCGGTAGGGCTGCCGGATCCAGCTGAGTGCTACCAGCAGTACCCGCATCAGTTCTCAGGCGGGATGAAGCAACGGATCATGATCGCCACCGCACTGGCCTGCAAGCCTGATCTGCTGATCGCTGACGAGGCAACAACGGCCCTCGACGTGACTGTGCAAAAGCAGGTTCTGGACCTGCTGCAGTCCCTCCAGGAAGAGCGACAGATGTCGATGATCCTGGTAACGCACAACCTCGGCATCGTGGCCGGACGCACCGACGAAGCAGCGGTCATGTACGGTGGCCGGATCGTGGAGCGCGGTCCGACGGAGGCACTGTTCCGCGATCCGCGGCACCGCTACACCGCGGCACTGCTCGAGGCGATCCCGCGAGCGGATCAGCCGGCTCACACCAGGCTGCAGAGCATCCCCGGGAGGCCGCCAGACGTACTCCGGCCGATCCCGGGCTGCCCCTTCGCACCGCGCTGTGCAGCCGTAGAGGCTCAGTGCAGCGAGAGGATGCCGGCTGTCGCGACGACAGGTGACGAGCGTCACAGCTTCGCCTGCTACGCGCCGGTTGGGGGGGAGTCCTCGAACGCGCCCGCTGCAGCGTCCGGCGCGCAGACTGGGGGTGGATGATGGCGGCCAGGCGCCCCGAACCCGACATGACCAGGCCGGATGGTGCGGTGGGCGAAGGCTACTTGCGAGATGAGGCGCTGCTGAAGGTCAGAAACCTCGTGGTGAGGTTCCGCCGCAGCGGCCGGACGATCGAGGCCGTGGCAGGCGTCTCCATCGACGTCGTCAGTGGTGAGACGCTCGGGCTGGTGGGCGAGTCCGGCTGCGGCAAGACAACGACTGGGCGTGCCATCCTACGGCTGCTGCCGGCAGGGAACTCGCGCATCTCCGGCTCGGTCGAATACGGAGGCGAGGATCTCGGGTCGCTGTCAAACGCGCGCATGCGGGCCGTCCGACGACACCTCCAGATGATCTTCCAAGACCCCCTGTCGTCGTTCAATCCACGGCGAAAGGTGTGGGACATCGTCGGTGAGGGGCTGGCGATCCAGGGCGTCAGCAAGAAGGAGACTGCCAAGCGGACCGAGGCTGTACTGAGTGAGGTCGGCATGAGCAGGGCCATGGTGGAGGGTCGGAGGCCGCACGAGTTCTCTGGGGGCCAGTGCCAGCGGATTGCCATCGCTCGGGTCTTGGCGCTCGAGCCCGACCTGATCGTCTGCGACGAGCCCGTGGCATCCCTCGATGTTTCCGTCCAGGCCCAGGTGATCAACTTGTTGCAGGACATTCGGGAGACCAGGAACCTCGCCCTGATCTTTATATCCCACGACCTCGCCGTCGTCCGGAGCGTGAGCGACCGCGTGGCTGTGATGTACATGGGCAAGATCGTCGAGATCGGCGAGGCTGACCTCATCTACGGCCGGCCGGCCCACCCGTACACTCGGACCCTGCTTGAGGCCGTGCCAATGCCGGATGTGAACCTGAAACTCAAGCCGGCCTCGGTGGGGACCGAGATGCCGTCGCCATCCAGGCCCCCGTCCGGCTGCCGGTTCAGGACGCGATGTCCACGCGCCCAGGAGGTCTGCGAAGCCGTGGAGCCACTCCTCCGGCGGATGCCGCAGGGTCAGTTCGCGGCCTGTCACTTCCCTCACGACGAGCCTGCTCCGGGTGCCTTGGGGGTGAGGGAGAGGGGACCGGGTGCCCTTGATGAGGCACCGCCGATTCGACCTGCTGATATCGCCCAGTCTGGCAATGACCGCTATAGGAGCACGGCGTGAATCGATTCGAACCCAACCTCCGGCTAGCCGGGCCGACGATGCTGCCCCCCAGTGTCCGCGAGGCCGGCGGCCGCCAGATGAGCAGTCATCGCGGCGCCGAGTTCACGGCGATGATGGACCGCGTTCTGGCTCGTATGCGGCCGTTCTTCGGTACGACCGGCGACGTGGCCATGATCTCCTGCTCCGGCACCGGCGGCCTCGAGGCGGCCGTCGCCAACACCGTGTCACCCGGTGAGCGGGTCCTGTGCGTATCGATAGGATTGTTCGGCGATCGGTTCGCTGAGATCGCCAGCCTCTACGGGGCGAATACTGAGCGACTCTCGATGGAGTGGGGTCGAGCGGTCGATCCAGACGAGTTGCGCGCTCATCTCCAGTCGCACCCGGGCTATCGAGCCGTCTTCCTAACTCACAACGAGACCTCGACCGGCGTGCTGGATTCGATTGACGTTCTGGCGGCTGTGGTCCGAGAAGTCCAGCCCGAGGCACTGATCATTGTCGATGGGGTGTCGGCAGTCGGATCGGTGCCATTCAAGATGGATGAGTGGCAGATCGACCTCGCCGTCACCGCGTCTCAGAAAGGCTGGATGGCTGCCCCGGGACTTGCCATGGTGGCCGTCTCCCCTCGCGCGTGGGCGGAGATAGAACACACGACGACGCCTCGCTTCTACTTTGACTTGCGCAGGTATCACGAGTCCCAAGCCCGCGGTATGGCCGTGTGGACTCCGGCGATCGCGGTGATGTACCAGCTCGATGCCGCCCTGGACCTGATGAGCGCCGAGGGTGCCGAGGCGATCTTCGCCCGGCACGAGGCCTGCGCCGCAGCCACGCGGGCTGGGCTGGAAGCGCTGGGATTCGGGTTGTTTGCGGATTCGCATCACTACTCGCCGACCGTCACCGCCGTGTCCTTGCCGGATGGCCTGGATTGGGAGACGCTCAGCCGTGGCTTGGCGGCGCAAGGGGTGATCGTGGCCGGCGGCTTGGGACGCCTGAGCGGCAGTATCTTCCGAGTCGGCCACCTCGGCTCGGTGACCCTGGGCGAGATCCTCGACACCGTCGGGGCTCTCGAGGATCTGTCGATCCATCTGAAGCGCGGTGTGCGGGCCGGGGTCGGCGTCGCAGCCGCCCAGGCCGCGGCACTCGAGAGCATAGGCCGGCGTCCATTCGCCCCGACGTGCACCCCCGCCGGTCCGCGGGGAGGCACGTGAGCACACCGTCCTCGCGCTTCGGGCAGGACAGCACCATCAGCACCGTTGAGTTGACGACGCAGCGAGGCCGAACAAGGCGCAACCAGAAGAGCATGGCGCGCAACCGCCTGATGAGTTGCGCGCTCGATTGAGGTGATGGCCATGACCGTGGATACAAAGGTGACGCCGGCGGCGATCGAGGACCCATGGCTCAATGCGCAGCGGCAGTTCGACGGCGCGGCCGATGTGCTCGGGCTCGATCCCGGAGTCCGCGGGTTCCTGCGCGAACCTCAGCGCCAGCTGATCGTGAGCTTTCCTGTCAAGATGGACGATGGGTCGATCCGTATGTTCGAGGGCTACCGGGTCCAGCACAATGTGATCCGCGGGCCTGCCAAAGGCGGCATTCGATTCCACCCTGGGGTCACCCTCAGCGAGGTGAAGGCGCTGGCGATGTGGATGACCTGGAAGAGCGCGGTCGTCGGCATCCCGTTCGGCGGCGCCAAGGGTGGGGTGATTGTCGATCCCAAGCAGCTCAGCCTGGGCGAGCTCGAGCGCCTCACTCGTCGCTACGCGAGTGAGATCTCGGTGCTCATCGGTCCGGAGCGGGACATCCCCGCGCCCGACGTCAACACGACCCCCCAGGTGATGGCCTGGATCATGGATACGGTGTCGATGGCCAAGGGGTATTCCGTTCCCGCCGTGGTCACCGGGAAGCCGCTCAGCATCGGGGGCAGCCTGGGTCGCAACGAGGCCACCGGGCGCGGGTGCGCGGTGGTGGCCCGCGAGGTTTGCCGGCGTCTGGGCCAGGACCCTCATGAGCTGACGGTCGCGGTGCAGGGCTTTGGCAATGCTGGCAGCATCGCTGCCACCCTCATGGCCGAGGAAGGTTTCAGTATTCGGGCGGTGTCCGACAGCAGAGGGGGCATCCAGAGCGATCGGGCATTGGACATCCAGGCGGTCGTCGAGCACAAGAAGAGGACGGGTTCAGTGGTTGACTTCCCCGGCACCCGACCGATCAGCAACGCCGACCTGCTCGAGACGGCGGTGGACGTGCTCGTTCCCGCTGCCCTGGAGAGCCAGATCACCGCCCGCAATGCCTCTGATGTGAAGGCTTCCCTGATCATCGAGGCTGCCAACGGTCCGACCACTCCCGACGCCGACGAGATCCTCTCCCGGCGCGGGGTGACGGTCGTGCCCGATATCGTCGCCAACGCCGGAGGTGTCACGGTCTCCTACTTCGAGTGGGTCCAGGATCTTCAGTCCCTTTTCTGGGACGAAGAGGAGATCAACGGTCGACTGGATCGGATCCTGACGGCAGCCCTCGATGCCTCCTGGGAGACCTCGACGCGCCTCAACGTGCCCCTTCGCCTTGGAGCCTATGCCGTTGCGGTGGAGCGAGTGGCCCAGGCAACCACTGTTCGGGGCATCTACCCATGAGCCGCTGGCCACAAGCGCTCGACGGGCCTCCCGGTGACCGAGGCCGAAGCCCGGGGCCTGACCCTGGCCATCAGCGGGGTAACCGCTTCCAACCGCCCACGGCTGGGGCTTGGCTGGGCAGCGGACGGGTCTGGGTGGTGTCGCTCCGGCACGGTGACGGCCACCGGCAGCAGCATGACTGAGCTCGCAGCGCGGTTCGCTCTTGGGGGCTTGATCGTGGCGCTGGTGCCCACGGTGGCTGCACGGCTGGGGCCCGGGATAGCAGGGGTGATGACCCTCGTCCCCGTCATCACGCTCCTCAGCTTCGCGTCGTTGGGGGCAGCGCGCGGTCCCGTTCCCGTTGAGGGTGCGGCCCTGGGAGCGCTCTTGGGTCTACCGGCGTCTGTTGCCTTCCTCGTCGCGGCCTACGTGGCGCTGCGTATCGGCTGGGGGGTGACGCCGGCGCTCGTCCTTGCCACCGGTGGGTGGCTCGTCACGGCGTGTCCGCTGTCCCTCCTCATAACACGGATCGGCGCGTGACCCCACCCTTGATCGTGCGATGGTCTCAAGCGGTCCCGCCAGTTCCGCCGCCAAGCGCAGGGTGTCTATCCACCGACCGCACCCGCGGGTCTGCCGACCTCCTCCGTCGGCCTGCCGCGGCCGAATGCTTCCGTGCGTGGTGATGGGCGTGGGCTGTAATAGGGAAAAGGATGTGCTCGCACGCTTCTGGGGGCCCCTGCCATGGTGATCTCATGACGATCCTCGCTCCGAGCCGTGTCGTAGTGCAGCGCGAGAGCACCTGGGCGAATGCGCAGCGACAGTTTGACCGAGCGGCCGAAATCCTCAACCTGCCATCTTCACTGAGGGCTTGGCTGCGCGAGGTCCGGCGCGAGCTGACGGTCAGGTTCCCGGTGAAGATGGATGACGGGCGACTGGTCATGTTCGAGGGCTACCGCGTTCAGCACAACCTGTTGCGTGGGCCCACCAAGGGTGGCCTTCGCTTTCATCCCGACACCGACCTCGACGAAGTCAAAGCGCTGGCGATGTGGATGACGTGGAAGTGCGCGCTCGTCAACATCCCCTTCGGGGGGGCGAAGGGAGGGATCGCGGTTGATCCGAGCCTGCTGAGCCGCAGCGAACTGGAGCGCGTGAGCCGCCGCTTCGCCAGCGAGATCTCGATTCTCATCGGCCCCAAGTCGGACATCCCCGCCCCGGATGTCGGCACCTCCCCCCAGATCATGGCCTGGATCATGGACACCATCTCCATGCAGGCGGGCTACTCGATCCCGGCCGTGGTGACCGGCAAGCCCGTCGATATCGGGGGCTCCAGGGGGCGTCCTGAGGCGACCGGACGTGGGGTGAGCTTCATCGCGTCCGAGGCATGCCGACGGGTCGGCTTGGACCCGACGGCCAGCACCGCCGCTGTGCAGGGATTCGGCAACGTCGGCAGGGTGACCGCCCGCCATCTGGCGGACAGCGGCGTTCGCGTAGTCGCGGTGTCCGACGTGACCGGTGGTGCCCACAACCCTAATGGGCTGAACCTCGACGAGCTGGACATGTACCTCGCGCGCTCCGCCGGGATCGCGGGATTTCCTGGAGCAAAGCCGGTTAGCAACGAGGAGCTTCTCGAGCTTCCCGTCGACGTGCTTGTGCCGGCCGCGCTGGAGAACGTCATCACGGTCCGCAACGCGCCAAGAATCCGCGCGCGACTCATCGTGGAGGGCGCCAACGGCCCGACCACCCCGGATGCCGATGACATCCTGGACCGCCGCGGCATCGTGGTGGTCCCTGACATCCTCGCCAACGCCGGCGGAGTGACGGTGTCCTACTTCGAGTGGGTGCAGGACTTGCAGGCTCTCTTCTGGGACGAGGAGGAGATCAACGGCAGGCTCGAGAAGGTCATGCGTCGGGCGTTCGGCGAGGTGGTGGCCGAAGCTGACAACCGCGGCATCTCGCTGCGCGCTGGCGCGTATGTGGTGGCGGTCCAGCGGGTCGCCGATGCAGCGGCCGTGCGCGGCGTCTATCCGTAGAAGGGATGGCATGGGCGTTATCCCACCAGGGACAACTGGCTCTGAACTTACGCCGCCCGGAGGAGTGCGCCTGCCGCCGGGGAGCTTCCAAGTGTGCCAAAGCTACCATAGGCGGATCAGCGTCGAAGCGGTGAGCTTGGACGAGAGCAACCGCTCTCATGATGCGAAGGGAAGGTCTTCTGTGGACAGCCAACTTGTCGAGCAGGTCCGCCGTTATTGGGACGTTGACGCCGCCACCTATGATCGTGACCCTGGTCATTACCCGGTCTCCCCGCTGGAGCGTGCCGCGTGGCGGGGGGCCCTCGAGAGTCTGTTGCCAATGGTTCCGGCAAGCGTCCTCGATGTGGGTGCCGGAACCGGGTTCCTCAGTCTCATGGTGTCGGAGCTCGGCCACCATGTGACGGCCGTCGATCTCTCGTCGGGGATGCTTGGACGACTCCGAACCAAGGCGGAGGAGGCAGGGCTCAAGGTCGAGATCGTCGAGGCGGAGGCCGCATCCGTACCCCCGGGTCCGTTCGATGCGGTTATCTCCCGACACCTGCTGTGGACGCTCCCGGAGCCGATGAGCGCGCTCCGCGCCTGGCATGACGTAACGCCCCACGGAAGGCTGGTTCTCGTAGAGCGCCTCTGGGGAGATCCCAGCAGCGTGGAGAGGATCCGTCGGTGGACTGGCCAGGGACTCGCTCGAGCCAGAGGGACGGCTCCAGCGCACCATGCGTCGTATGCTCCGGAGCTAAGGGCGGCCCTCCCGCTCGCGCGGGGCGCGAGTCTCGAGAGCCTTCTCCAGCTAGTGTCAACATCTGGCTGGCCATCGCCACGCATCCGCGAGCTCACAGATGTGGGTTGGGCCGCCCGGCGAGGGCTCCCGTGGCCGGAGCGGGCTCTCAGCGACGCTCCCGAGTTCGCTTTGGTGGCCGGAACGTAGTTCGGGTGAGTGGAGCCGCGGTTCAAGAGACCGTGCACGATGGGGTCCACCTGGAAGTGTTGCGCCCGCGCGTTGAGGTTGGGTATCCTGCGACGTCTAGCCACGCAGAAGGAGGGTTGAGAGAGAGGAGTAAAGGCTACAGAAAGTGCGCCATGCTGGCGTCGAGGGCCTTTCTGAATACACGCACCGCTCGCGCGGTGGCGTCTTTCCTTCCAAGCTGGATGTCTCGGGTTCCAGTCCTGCCTCTCGCTTCAAGGCCAAAGATGGCCGACCAACTTCACCGAGGAGCGAGCGATGCCTCTTACTCAAGCCGATCTGTACGAGTACCGCAACATGTGCGCGGGGAAATACGGTCCTCAATGGACGGCGATCCGCAAACTGCTCGATGAGGTGCGTAGGCTCACGCGCGACCTGCTCGCGACGAAGCCGGCGGGCGTGATCCGCAACGAAGAGATAGACTTAGTTGTTCGGTCGTCCCTGGAGCTCCATCGGAGCCTCACCTCCTTGATGAGCAAGCTTCGCCCCGTCGCCGTTGATAGTGCCGAACCGATTGTCGATCCCTCAGTTCCAATTGCGCAGCCTCAGGTGCCCTCGCAGATCGCGTTGCGGCCAGATGCACAACGTCTCACCTTGAGCGTCGGTGAGGCTGCCGACCGGCTTGGGGTGAGCAAGGCGACGCTCTGGACCCTGGTTCATCGAGGGGAAATCAGATCCATTCTACTGGGCCGCCGCCGGTTGATTCCCGTTGGCGCGCTCGACCAATGGATTGGGGAAGCGGAGCGTCTTCGCTGAGGACTGCGCGCGCTCGGCGACGTAGAAGCCGCGGGCGTCTGGGGTGATGCTCCCCGGGGAACACAGGGACTCTTTCGGCCGCCGGCAACGGCGCCCAATAGGCCGCTTCCCGCTGACACTCAGGCCAAGTGGAAGCGGGTGGTCGCTGCGAGCCGCCTTGTCGTTGAACGAGCAGGTGTGCACCTGTGCGCTAAGGGCGATCGCCGAACAACTCGGTACCCGCGGTGCGGCGGCCCCGCCTCATGTCGCCGGTCTGTGATCCATTGGCTGCGTGCGGTTTTCTTCGGCTGCGTCCGTAATACCGGAGGCGTTGACCAAGCCCCCTGACAGGGCCTATGCTTACCCGCGTTACGGGCCTTCTGGCGAATACGGGGAAGCGGTCGAACGCGGTAAGGGCGGCTAGCAGATTTGCGTCGGCGCCTTGGTAAGGCGTAGGTCGTGGGTTCGATTCCCACCTTGGGCTCCATTTTCC
>OBLU010000699.1_pt1 | contig 31391 bp, 28 predicted proteins | sample 1518681 | NCBI WGS metagenome assembly OBLU01 (sample SAMEA3539304, study PRJEB22396) | soil metagenome | biome: tundra; feature: field; material: soil | place: USA | collected 2010-05 | depth 0.15 m
GGCAAGGTGGGCGTCAGCGCGCCTCCCGGCTTTTTGCTGCCGATGACAAGGGCTTTGCTGAAGGATGAATCTATGTATCCTGCTCGTCAGTGCCTTTCGCTTGAGCAGAACGCAATTGGGCCGCAGGGTACTAAAATCACGGTTGGAAAAGACAAGTCCTTCGGGATCCGCGATGTCAGGGGTGCTGCGGCCACATGTCCGGATGGGCCTTGCACCAGCAGTGAAATGGCAAACGAATGACCCATGACGTATTCAGGCTTAGAATTGTGCAGCATCTTGACGACTGGCATAAGCTTGCCCTTTTTGGAGGCCTCGATGCCATCGGCCAGACAGACCATGCGGGAGCTGGCGAGCATGGGCCGAAACAACGCGAGGCAAAGCCGAACCCAGCAGGCGGTGAGCTTCTCCAGGTCCATTTCCTTGCTGTGAAAAAGATGCATCAAGCGGTGGTAAGCCTGGGGGCGCAAGCCAAGGACACGGACATAGCCGGTAACCCCGGCCTGCTTCTGTGCAAATTTGGCATGCAGCAGGTAAGAATCGGAGCTCCTCTATGAATTCCTCCCAAAAGGGACTGACTCCAGTCAAGATCGTGGTGTTCGTTCGCTCGTTGAGGCCTTTGTTCGATTGCGCAGCGGGAAGAGGGAAAACCGCGGACAGGGTCTTTCTTCAGCTTTCCTGTGCAATGGAATGATGCTGTCCGGTTGGGTCGATAGACTCTGCCTGAACCGCGTGAGACCGATCGCCAATGGCTCGTTTCATCGACTGCGTCGAGGTCGGCGCCATTTGCAGGGCAGGTTTTGGCGGTAGGCCCGTCTGCAGTGCGGGACTTGGGCCGAGAACGGCATTCGTCATGAACGCAGAGAATTGGTCTACGGTCAGCGCTTGCGCGCCGAACCTCTCCCAGAACCCTCCGGTCGCACAATCGATGACTGACCAGCGGCCCTCTTGAGCGACGATCTCGGTAAGTGCGGCAACTGCCAGAGCACCCGCATTTTTCTCCAAATGAAACATGCTCATGATGGCGAAGACGCGACCCAGCGACAGACCCCAGAATCCGCCTACGAGCTTTCGATCTTTATATGCGCCCACGGTCGCCACCCAGCCTGACTTGAACATGTCCAGATAGATATTCACGACCTCGGGCGTCAGCCAGCCTTCGCGCCCTTCCTGGCATTGACGAAGGATTGCTTCCACATCCTGGTCATAGCGGAATTCGAAATCTCCACGACGCAGGATCGGGACCAGGCGTCTGGGAATGACGGCAGAATCGGAGGTAATTACTCCTCGCACTGAAACCCGATACCAGTGGAACCATGCACCGCGCACGCTCGGCCTGCCAAACAAGATATAGCCGCGCAGGTAATTCGCGATGATCTCTTCAGGCTTTGGGGCTTGAAAGAAGCCCAGGCGGCGGACGAGAAGCTCGGTCCGGTTACCCAAGATGGCCGGATTGAACGGCTGGATCAAAAATCGAACGATGACAAGGGCTGAAGCCTTCAAAACGCGTCGGAGAATATTTGTGCTCTCGGTCATGGTGGAAATTCTTGTTTTCTATTCTGGAACAGCCAGGGGGTGATTGCGTCTTAAGTCAGCACGGGCCCCGCTTACCTGCTCGAAGGTGTGCGAATTGGCGAATGATCATCGGGCTATGCCGACATGCAAGCGCTGAGGTATAGCCTAAAGGGACCTCAAGTTCCTGAATGAACCATGGTTGCGATGGTGGACTCGAGCAGTGAATTTCAGTGTAGGCTGACGAGGTGAGATCGACAGAGAAATCGGTCAGTGACGACCGAAGCCCAGATCCCTCCGCTTTCATCATGGCCTCTTTGATGGTCCAGATACGATACAAAGCGCGAAGACATTGGTCGTCCGGCAGGGTTGCCAGCCAGGCCAATTCCACCGAACTACAAAAGCCTCCGGCCTCGTCAAAATTGAGGGTAGGGTCGATTGCCTCGACGTCTATACCGACTTCCGCATCCCGCGAGACGGCGATCACGACGAGCGCGCCCGAATGAGAAAGGTTGAAGTGGACGGGCGGCGCGCCTTGTGCATGAACGAGCAGAGGCTTGCCTGTAGGAGAACGTCTGAAGCTCATTGATGCAAGATCGATGTCGTAATGCTGAGACAGAATCATTCGCACGCCGGCATGGGCGACGATGTAGCTTGCGTGATCTTCTGGTTTGTGGAAGCGATTCGCGCGCAGATTCTCTTCGGGACTCAGGAACTGCAGAAGGGATTCATCGTCACGCACAGCGGATGAGACAGAGATGGTCCACACCTGGATGAGGCCCGGCTTTCCCTCCATGATGCTTGGCAAGCTCCTGGGCTGAGATCGTGCCTATCGATTCGCTCCCGTTTCGGGGACAGTTCGATGGTACGCCCGATTGGTCAGGGGCCTGGCGGCTATGCGCTCCTCAACCTGCTGCGCCATCGCCGCAGGAGTCGGATGGTCAAAAACCGTCCGCAGGCTCAACTCCACACCAAAATGATCTCTTACGCGAGCGATGACCTGGTTGGCGATGAAGGAGTGGCCGCCGAGTAGGAAGAAATCGTCATTGAGTTCAATCTGGTTGACCTTCAGCAGCTTTTCCAAAATTGCCATCAGTTCCGTCTCAACCTGGGTGGTCGGGCGTTCAGCACTCCTGATGATCATCTCCTCTGTGACAGCGGGAAGCGCGCGGCGACTTACCTTACCGTTTTCGTTGATAGGCATGCAGGGCAAGCGCACGAACCGCTCAGGAAGCATGAACTCGGGCAGCACCGATCGCAGTCCATCGCGAAGGGAGTCGCGGCTGAGTTCAACGCCAGGTTGCGCCACGATGTAGGCGGTAAGGCAATTATGACCTTCCGGCAGCTCAAGCAGGACAACGGCGCTAGTCTGGACGCCTGGCAGCGTATTGAGAGCCGCTTCGATCTCTCCGCACTCGATGCGATAACCTCTGATCTTGACCTGCTCATCCATTCGTCCCAAAAACTGAATGGTTCCGTCGTCGTTCAAACGTCCCAGATCTCCCGAACGATAGATCCTGGTTCCATCGTCTCCGCGCACGATGAAACGTTGTGCCGTCAATTCGGGGCGGTTCAGATAGCCGCGGGAGACGCCGGCACCGGCAATGCAGATTTCTCCCTGGCTTCCAGGGGGAACTTCCTGCAAGTCTTCATTGAGAAGGAAGATCCTTACGCCGGTGATGGCACGGCCGATTGATGGAATTCTGTGAGTAGAGCCCGAAGGAGGGACCTCTCCCGCTGTTGCCACGACGGTGCATTCGGCGGGGCCATACACATTGACTAAGCGGAAGGGGCTCCCAGGAGCTGGGGAGATGCGCAGCTTGTCGCCGCCCGAAAGCATACAGCGCAAGCTTGCATCCTGCGGCCAGGGCAAGGCCATGAGCGCTTCAGCGAGCAGCGAAGGTGCGGCAATAATGGTGATTTTCTTGCGCAGAAGCCAGTCGCGGAGCATCTCCGGCTCACGAACAATTTCAGGTTCAGGGATGAACAGCGTGGCACACATGCAAAGATACGGCCATAACTCCTGCACCGAGGCATCGAATCCGACGTTGATGAGCAGGGTAGCGCGGTCAGCGGACGTGACGCGAAAGTAGCCGTTATGCCAATCGACCAGATGGCGGAGGTTTCCTCGGGTAACCTCTACTCCCTTTGCGACACCGGTGGAGCCGGAGGTGTAAATGACGTAGGCCAGCTGTTGCGGGTCTGGAGTCTTTAGCAGGAGGTCGGAGGTCGGCTGGACCAGTATTTCGGGCGACTCGAGATGGGTCGTTGTGATGGGCCAATCGGGCGCGTCTCCGAAACCTCGCCCGGAATAGAGCACGGCCCGCAGGCCTGCGTCCTCGGCGATGAACCGTTGGCGAAGCTCAGGATACGTCGGATCCACCGGAACGAAAGCCGACCCACACTTCAAGATGCCAAGCGCTGCGATGACGAAGTCGATTGATCGCCCGATGGAAATTCCAATCTTGGATTCGGGTCCCGCTCCCAGCGATTGCAGGTAGTGTGCGACTTGGTTCGCGCTGCGATTCAGACTGCCATAGTCGAGCGTCCTATCGTGCTGAACGAGGGCCGTCCCGGCGGGGTCGCAGTTTGCGACCCGGGAAACCACATCTTGAAATAACTGTTGATCTGAACTGGTTGACATCGGTTTTATCTCTCCACCGCAACAAGCTTGGGTAAAGTCAGAAGAGCAGGGATAAGAGCCCGATCAATCGTCCTCTGGATTTCTTCGGCGGCCAGTCCGAGTTGCGGTTCTCTCAGGACGGCCTCATGTTCTCCCTTGTAACTCAATACCTCGACGTCGTCCATCAAACCGCGCCAGCTTGAGGAACTGGTGGGTTGAAAGAGTCGAGCTTCGTCAGACTCGAGAAACAGCACTTTCCCTTGATAGGAAGTGCTTTCGTAGCGTGGCTCGGCTGCTTCGAGGGCGTCCTGCAAATTACGGGGTGGCGAGGGAGAGTTGCGATCTCCCATGATTTGATTCCGAAACCTGCTCCAGCGATGGCTGAGGTAAGGACCCCACTCGTTGACAGGCCACCGGATCAACCTGAAGAAGTGGAAGAACTCAGATCGAACTCTCTTGACCGTCCGTTGCATCGGGGTGCCGACCGAGACGAGACCAGGAGCATGCAGGTCAATGATGATGAGCAAGGCGATCTCGTCGCCACCGTGCCGAAGCTGTTGTGCAACCTCTAGAGCGAGAAGGCCGTGAAGGCAGTAGCCCCCGAGGAGGTACGGTCCGTGAGGCTGTACCTCGCGGATATGAGACACAATCTGGGTGGCCAGCGATTCAATGGTGCAGGCGGCGTGATCGCGGGGGAGGGATGCGCTATCGAGGGTGAGGGTATAGAGCGTCAAGTCGTTGCGTAAGTGGCGGGCGAGTTGCACGAGCCACGTTTCAGCCCCGATCCAGAGCAACTGCTTGCCGGTTGAGCCGCGCTTGGCCATGCGCGTTTCGGGAGCGGCCTGCCCTTGGACAATAGGAGCGAACTGGGCGATCGTAGGCGCCTGGATAAGCGCAGTCAGAGTAAAAGTCTGGCCAAAGGTGCTATTTGCCCGAGCTATGAAGCGGGCGGCAAGAAGCGAGTGGCCACCCAGATCGAAGAAGTTATCCCGCCGTCCAATCGATGGAATCTGAAGCAGACCGCACCAGATGCCAGCGAGCGTCTGTTCGGTGCCGGGCAAGGGTAGCTCCGTCGCAGCAACGTCATCATTCGAAACAAGCTCCGGCATGCGGTTTCGATCGAGCTTGCCATTCGGTGTGAGCGGTACCTCGGTAAGAACATGAAGTTTAGACGGCTGCATGTAATGGGGAAGGAAGGCTCCCATTCGCAAACGAAGCTCCTCAAGATTCAACAAGGCGTCGGCCTTTGGGATGATGAAACCAATCAGAATCTCTCCACCGGATGAATGTGCGGACTTGGTCACAACGCTTTCCTGGACACCGGGCAGGGAGTTGAGGACCTGTTCAATCTCAGCAAGCTCGATGCGGAACCCGTTCAGCTTGACTTGCCGGTCAACTCTGCCAAGGAACAACAGCGAGCCATCGCGAAGGCGCTTGACGCGATCCCCGGTTCGATAGAGCCGCGAAGTCTCACCGTGTGCGATTGTGACGAGTGAAAAGCGCTCCCTGGTTTGAGCGGGCTGACCGCAGTACCCAACGGCAAGTCCGATGCCTCCGATATAGAGTTCGCCTCCGACCCCGGCCGGAACCAAACTCCGATGGGAATCGAGGACATAGAGGGTCGTATTCGCGATGGGCTCGCCGAGAGTGACAGGAGAAGCGCCGCCCTTAACGCGCGCGCAAGCCGACCAGATGGTGGTCTCAGTGGGGCCATACATATTCCACACGGATGGCGAGCACTTCTGAAGCTGCTGCGCCAGATTCTCGGTGACAGCTTCGCCGCCACACAGGATTTTGATGCCGTGCGAGCCGGTCCAACCGCTCTCGATGAGCATGCGCCAAGACACAGGCGTCGCCTGCATGATGGTCGCATTGCATTGCTCGATCCTGGTGCGGAGCAGTTCCGGATCTGCGGCTTCTTCTGTCGTGGCAATCTCAATGCGGGCTCCGACGATTAACGGGAGAAAAAGCTCGAGAGCAGAGATGTCGAAGCAGATGCTGGTCACCGCGAGGAGCACGTCGCTCGCCTGAATTCCCGGCTCTAGCCTCATGGAGAAAAGGAGGTTGGTGAGAGCCACGTGCGGGATTTCGACGCCTTTGGGCACGCCGGTCGATCCCGAGGTGAAGATGATGTACGCGGAGGAATCGGTAGAGACGCCGGGGAGCGACCATCCTGTCGTTCCGACCGCGGTGTGTTCCAGGCAGTCCACGACGTTCAGCGCCGGAATCTTTATGTCGGGCAGTCGGGGCTTGAGAGATGCCTGCGTCAGGAGCAAGTCGGCCCCTGATGCCTCGAGCATGTGCTGCAAGCGCGCGGGTGGATAGTTGGGGTCCATCGGGACGTAGGTGGCGCCGGCACGAAGGATTCCCAGCAACGCAGCACACATCTCCGGAGAGCGTTCGACCATGAGGCCAACCACCGAACCAGGTCTAAAGCCGATGTCTACGAGGTGATGCGCGAGATTGGCGCTGAGACGATCGAGCTGGGCGTAGGTGAGAGATCGACCCTGGCAGGAGACGGCAACCGCATCAGGGACCTCGGCAGCCTTCTGCACGAACAGTTCATGCATGCACAGTTGTGGTATCTCGCGCTTGGTCTGGTTGAGGGTCTTGCACAGCCATTCCTCATCGTTAGGCGCTAGCAGAGGCAACTTCCAGATAGAGGTCTGCGGGAAAGTCAAAGCTGCATTCAGCAGCGTCATCCAGTGTTGCTCGAGGCTTTCAATGGTTGATGCGTCGAAGAGATCGGAATTGTAAAGCAGCCTTCCTCGAAGGGCTCCGGAGTTGTCCTCTACTTCAACATAGAGATCAAACTTCGCGGTGCCGTTGGAGATCTCGAAGAGGTCCAGATCCCAACCTTCGGGGAGCTCAGACGGCGGAGGTTGGAACGAGAAGACCACCTGGACAGGGGCGTCGCCGATGCTGGTTCTGCGGAAGCACTCACGCACGACATCCTGCAAAGGAGTCTGGGAGTGTTCCATGGCTTCGAGAGTCACCTCTCGAACTCGTGCCAGCAAGTCTTCGAAGCTCGGATCTCCGGAAAGGTCAGTGCGCAACAGCAAAGTGTTGACGAAGCAACCGACGATATTCTGCAGACAGGTGTTGGCTCGACCATCGTAGGCAGCACCGAGGGTGACGTCGACAGTATCTGAATAGCGGGCGAGGAGCACGACAAAACTGGCGAGCACAACATTGAAGATCGTGCTTCTCTCGCGCCGCGCCATCTGCCGGATGGAGAGAGAAAGCGCCTGACCAAAAGCGAAGGAGCGCATGGCTCCGGAATGGCCGGTTTGCGGAGTCCGCGGTCGGTCAGTGGGAAGCGTGAGGGGGGAAACGTTGGCCAGCTTGCTTTTCCAAAAGGCCAGCGACTCCTTGCGGAAAAGATCGGCCTTGGCCGGTTGCGAAGAGGCATAGGCGGAATACGGGGACTCTAACAGCGGCAAACTGGGAGTGCGGTCGACAATGCGTGCACTATAGAGCTCAATGAACTCCGGGATAATAATCTGACGTAGCGAGACGCCGTCAATAATAAGGTGGTGAATGGTGAGATAGATGCGAGTGTCGCTACTACCGAACCGTATGACCATCGCGCGAAGGAGTGGACCGTCCGCGAGATCAAAGGCGCCCCTTGCAAACTCTGAAATCAGACGAGCTGCCTGTTGCTCTTTGTCTACTTCAGGAAGGGCAGAATAATCAACCGCTTCAACTCTTAGTAAAGTGGCTTCTCCGACATACTGGTAGGGAGTGCCATTGTTTTCTCTGATGGTTGTGCGCAGAATTTCGTGACGCTGGCGAAGGTCGAACAGGCTTGCTTCGAGCGCGGCAACATTCAGTTCGCCACAATGGCGCAGAGCGGTTGTCTCGTTATAGAGATGCAGCCCCCCGGGAAACATGATATGCAGCCATATCTGCTCCTGCTCCGACGATAAAGGAACCATCCGATCTGGGGAATCGGCTATCAGTTCTTTCTCCTTAGCAGATTCGGGTCCGGAATGAGTTGATAGACGGTCTGTCATACGGTCAGGCCTCGTGTAAGATATAGGTCAGTAAGATACTTAATCGCGAACTTCGGATTGTACCGAGCCACTTCAGCGAAGGGCAAGAGCTTGAAGAGTCGAAATACTTTTCGGTGCGCGCCGAAATTGGTGAGAGCACGCAACAATACACGCAAGCATTGGCCTAGTACCGAGCGTTCTTGGGAGTCCGTGACGATCGAGCGCGCCTTGGAAAACATATCCATCCCAGTAGCCTCTAAATCTGACTTAAGTGCCATCGGAGATCTCCGGATCATATTTCTTGAATGAGAATGTGATCAATCCACGGACGGAATGTGACAACCTGAACGCAGCCCATTTCAACTCGCCGATGCATCTAATCTTTACTAGCTTGGATAAGCGATAAAGTTCGCATTCAGCTCTCGGTAAAACTGATCGCAGAATTCGTTTCGTGAAAATCCTTCCTGAACATCAAGGTACCTCGCCATCAGTGATACTTGAAAATTCAATTCCGAGAATAGGTCGAACACATCCTCAGGTGTGGTGTTGAAACGGCCGGCGCTTTCTATTGCATGCTCGAAAACGATTGTTGGCCTCGATCGCGCCAACATTTCCCTCGCTCCGCGAAGGACGCCTAATTCAGCGCCTTCGACGTCGACCTTTATGAAAGTGGGTCGAGAGTCTGGCAACAAATCATCGAGTCTTGCGACCCGCACCTCGCATGTTTCAATATCTGGGCATTGTGACGCGGCGTCGGGTCCGGCTAGTCCGCTACAGCCCAATGCAGAATTGTTGATATAAAAGGTTGTAGATCCTGCCTTGTCTGACAGAGCCAGCTCATTCAGAACGACTCGAGAGTTCCATCGATATTTTCGTCTCAGTAGTCCGGCCAAGTATGGAATGGGCTCGAACGCATAGACTCTGCCTCGCGGCGCCTTACGAATACACATGTCGAGAATCAGGCCTTTGTGAGCACCAATGTCGATACAGACACTGTCCGCCTTCAGTGTACAAGCGATTACCTGCGAAAGCTCATGGTCGGTAGTAGCAAGCGCATGGCCTGTGAACTTTGCCCACAGCGGGCGGACTACAGGTTCTGCACCGGATTCAATGATTCGGTCTTTCATCCACTGTAACGTGGATGTGCGATGTCTCTGATACATGTAGATCTCCAGGTCTTGAGCCCAGCATCAAAAACGGGTACTCATCGTAGGAACGGGCGCTGGTGCGGGGTGAGGGATTACACAATGTGAACCGGTTGACCATTATCGACGGACGTCGCTCGGTATATCTCAAGATATTGGTTCGCCATTGAAACTGCGGAGAAGCTTGCTTCGACCGTCATTCTCGCGCTCCGGCCAAGTTCCAAACGGAGTTCCTTGGATCTGAGAAGATCCTGCAAAGCCCCCGCCAGTCCGCTGACGTCTCCTGCTGCAATCAGAATTCCATTCGCCCGATTTTGAATTACCCGGGGAATGGCGCCGACCGCTGACGCCACCACTGGTTTGGCGGAAGCCATTGCCTCCAACAACGCCATCGGTAGTCCTTCCGAGAGGGAGGGCATCGCCAGAATATCGATTGACGCGAGGATGTCGGGTATGTCCTGCCGAACACCTAAAAAGCGGACCGATTCGTGTACACCCAAGCTCTTCGCCTCGACTTCTAAACTATCTCGTTCCGGTCCGTCCCCGGCAAAGACGAAAAGTGTATCTGGACTATTGCGTAAGACTTCTGGTGCAGCTCGTAGTAGGTATTGGTGACCTTTCTGCTTGGCCAGGCGGCCGATCACGCCGATCACTGGCCGGCTTCCCCAATTCATTCTCTTCCGGATTTCCCAGTCCGAACCGCGTACCATCGCTAGCTCAATTCCGTTATAGATCAGATCGCTTTTCAGTCCGAACCTTCGTAGTTGCGGAGAAATCTGATCTGACACTGCGACCACACGGTCGAAGGCGTGGAGCATACAGCGCTCAAAGGCCGAAATCGCCCAAGCTTTTCCGGACTCGAATGTCCATAAATGACAAGTGCTTATAAGAGCGACACCCTTAGGAGATGCCAGAAGTGCGTACAGCACAGGCTTGATACCGTGGCAATGCACGACATCGATGCTATTGCGATCAACAATATCTCGAATTGCTTGGACCGCCTTCCAATCGAAACGGCCGTTGCAGAGAATTCGCTCCGTGTTTATACCTCGCGCGGTAGCCTCTTCAAGTACTTCCAAATGCGTCGTTCTCACAGTATTATGAAAAGCCGCAACAATTGAAGTGACGCCCATTTCTTCGAGCGCAGCAGAGAGCGTTACCACAACCCGCTCAGCTCCGTAGTAGCCTAGACGGCTGCTAATTAAGTGCAGCACATTCATTGTGCAGTTCCTATGCAAACTCTTGATGCAGAATGCAGTTCAAAGCGAATGATACGATGTCAACACTGATTGGCTTTTTGGGGTGTGCTTGAGCTCCGGCCGCGATGGCCCTTACGCCGCTATCTTAACGAACCGGACTCAAAAGTAGTTTTCGCGACTTTTCTAGGAGATAAAAGAGGCCTGCGCACGATTGGCCGCGGGTTAGAGATAGCATCATACCAATTTATAAGGGCCGCCAAGCAATCCACTGAAGATTTGCCCTCGTAGGCAAGATACGGCCCCGGTACAGGCTCTGAAAGTAGCAAGGGTAGGATCGTGGGAGTAGATTGATTGTCATCCCGACGAGACAGATGTCGGCAGTAGCTTGCGTAAAGCTTCGAATCAAGTCGTTCCGAGCCAATCTTCGCAACTACTCTCTGCGAGATCGCCTTGAAAGTTGGAACGGAAGAGACATAGGATGCCGGTAAACTCCTTATCCATACCCAGGTCTCGCGGACAAACCGCGCTGCGATCCCAACCTCACTACGTTTCTTGGCGTTCAGATAGCTTCGCTGCGATTCAAATTGATCAAGAGCTGCAACAGGAGGACATCCGCACGCATGTGAGTGAAGATCAAATACCTCGCGCCAACTAGATTGCGGCGTATCCACGAGATTAAGGGTACCTTGCGTTGAGTCACTGATGAGTGCATATCGGATACCAGCTATAAGGTTCTTTATCCAGACTGCGTTTGAAGGCAGTTGGCCATCGAACGGAAGACGGAACCCTTCCGTCTTAATGAGGTCGAACAAAGCTTCAGACCAGCGCAATTGTGGCCCATAGACGTGGCCCACGCGCAGGATAGTACATCTGGCGGAATGCTTCTTGGAAAGCTTTCGAAGCAATTGCTCCATCTGGAGCTTCTGACCGCCATAAATAGTATCTGGCTTAGGGCAGGCAAAGAGCTTCTTACGGCTTGAAAGGAATTCTCCATAGATAGCTACGGAGCTAAGATGCAAGAGGTGCTTGCCTGCGCAGGACGCGGTCAAAGACTCTGCGAGCCGGAGGTTGGCAGCGGAAGTCTTGGAGGGTTGATACTGCGGAAGGGCACAGTTGACGAGAATGTCCAGATCACGCGTTGCATCGATTAGTTGCGCAGCGTTATCCGTTTGAACTGTGCGCACAGGCAGACCTAGAGAAGCGACGCGAGCAGAAGATACGCGATTTCTGCAAATGCCGAATGCGGAGAACTCACCATCTCTATTTAAGTCATTCAGCAAGGCCAATCCGACTTGCCCGGCCGCGCCTACAATTCCTACTCGTAGATGTTTCATTGTCTCACCGTCAAAGAAGAATTGCTGGCTAGCTCGCGACATTTCATAATCGCCTCTGTTGTTAGAAGGCCTGTCTCCCTTTGTGAATCCCAGTTGCCGGGCTCTCTGATTTGGCCCAAAAAATGAAGCCATTCATTCCGGAACGCCTCGAATGCGTGATTCTGGCGCGGGAATGTGGGCAGTATTTCCAATGAATGCGGATTTTCTTTGCCAATAGATACTTCCAGAGCTCTTCCCGGATCGAGCCACAGACGGATTTCACCCGACTCGCAGCAAAGCGCGATACCTTGAAAGACGGGCTCTACTCCGCTGACGGTAAATTGAAACGCAACTTCCGCTCCGGAGCACAGCTTGAGAAACCCCGAGGCAACCGTTTCTACTTCGTAGCCGTCCCAGATCGTTTGCTCGCATGACTCCACTTCGAATTCTTCGCAATCCGTTACAAACATAACCTGATCAAGAAGGTGACAGCCTGTTTCCACTAGAACTCCGCCACCCGATGCTTGAGCGCTGTTCCGATAGGAGGATTGGTCGATACCAGTACGATCCAACTGCGCAGAATCGCTTGCTACCACCTCGATTAATGATCCTAAAGCATTCGAGTGCAGGATCTTGCGCGCCTTCTCAACAGCCCAGTAATACCTTCGCATGTACCCAGCTCCGAGTACGAGCCCCTTGTGCCCCGCGTTACGAAGCAAGTCATGGTGTTCCAGGGTGCTCGTAGCGAAAGGTTTCTCGCAAAAGGCATGCCATCCGCGTTTTGTTGTCTGGTCAAGAATTTCGCGTCTGGTACCGACAGGAGTTGCGATCAGGACGGCATCCACATCAACACAATCACAAAGCTGAGTGTATGCTTTTCGTATGTCCCAATCTCGAGCGACCCTTCGTGCCCGCTCGGCCGAAGCATCGCACACCCATTTAATTTTCGTTCCAGGGATGGACGTGAGTGATGGCAGATGCAACCCCTCAACGATGCTGCCGCAACCGATCAAGCCGATCTCCAATTCACGTTCATTTTTTGTTTTTTCCGCAGCCATCTGCCACTCCTCCGCATCCGACCTGTTCTGAGTTTCCACAAGCCATTCGCGCCAAAAGTTTGTTAACTTGCATTCGTTGATAAGGCTATCTTCCTTTAGTGTCCGCGAAGAGCTGCCTGATAGACTTGGAAGTACTTCTCAGCTACTGCTCGAAACGAATACTTCTCCACTGCGCTTCTGCGGGACTCTGCGCACAACAAGCTATGGCGCTCCAGGTCATCCAGTGTCCATAGGATTCCGCGAGCGAGGTCTTCTGTATCGAAGGATTTAGCCAAGTAGCCGGTCCGTTTGTGCTCGACAATATCGAGCAGACCACCGACATCGAATGCCACCACCGGTCTTCCGCAAGCGTGGGCTTCCAATGCGCAGTTTGGCAAATTGTCTTGTTGCGAAGGCACAATGACCGTATCTGCCGCACTGTAGTACAAGCGCAGGCTGACATCGTCGTTGAGATGACCGGTATAGTGAATCGGGAAGCCCAAGTCCGCGGTTTCTTTAGGGGCATGTTGGCCTAAAACTACCAATTCCAAGCCATGGATTTGTCCGCGCAGGTGATGAAGTGCCATCTTCAACAGGTTGAATCCCTTGCGCGGGTCACGTGTACCAAGCATCGCCCCGAACAGAAGCAACGGACCTTGACTGGGTAGACGCAAAATCTTCCGTGCCGACTCCTTTTCGATGGGCATCCAAGTGTCCGTGTCAATTGCATTTGGAACGACGCTCACCGGCCATCCCTGCATCACGGCACTTTGTTGCGCGCACTCGGCCAACCATCGACTCGGGGTGACGATGTGCATCGGCCGTCGCCAGTGCTTGAGCTTTCTTTCCCAAGTCCAGCGGTTAAGGTCAAAGCCCGATTCGTAGGTCGGCCGATTGTGCCTAGTGTAGCCATCTCTCCAGCGAAACTCCTCGGTGAAATGCTCGGCACCGCAAAATGCCCACATGTCATGCAAGGTCCATATGATGGGTCCCCTCAGCTTGCCGATATCCGCGATAGACATTGTCTCTTGGGCCATCAAATGAAGATGGATGATATCCGCGCCTGACTGGTTTAGTCGTTGTGGCCAACCAGAAGGCAGTATGTTCGGCGAATGCAGAGCCATGCTTTCCGTGCGGAGTACATTGGTGAGCAAGCGAACAAGAGGATGGCGCAACTTAGCAATCTTGCCCGCCCAACCACCGACGGGGGTATTTACCGTCCAGTCTCCTATACTTGCGCTGCCGACATCCATCTGTGACTCGAGCCCATAGCTGCAGAGGGCCCGGTGAATGCGGTAAGCCGCACGGGCTGCACCACCCACAGCATCGGAGTAGCTTATTAACTTGACCTTCATTTAGGTTTCCAAACATCAGATCTAAATCGTGCGACTGGGGCACCCCAGTCAAGAAACTCAGAATTCAAGATTATGTCTTGAAATATTCTTCGGTTCCGAGCTAATTTGCCCTATTCGTTCTTGCATGCGAAGTGCTGCCGAAGTCTAAAGAAGTGGGAGCCGTCGATGCCGCCGATGCCAGGCTCCCTATCTCCCTAACCGAGCAGGGGCAATCACATCAGAGCTTGCGTACCATTCCCGTCGCTTGGCGATAAAAGTCCTTGTCGCCCATATTATGCTTAAGATCCCACCGAAGATGAAATAACCCAGCGTCACAGCGTTCGTCCCCCAAAAACGAGCTGATGTCACGGTAGATACGCACAGAAGAAGTGCTATTACGACTGTTTGTATCAGGAGGGGTTCCCGTTTGTGCGACCGCATGTACAGCGCCTCGCTCGAGACCACGTGGTTCATTATTGTAGTCAACAAGAGGAGGCCGAACGTCCACGGGGGCAGCATTCGCGCGGCCAGTCTTGGAAATAGGCTGCTGCAGATCGATAGGCACAAAAAGAAGCCTGCGGCTGCCGCTGCAATGAGTGATGTCGATTGCCATAGTGTTCGGAAAAATAGACGGTCCAGCTTCGCGAATTCCCGACGAGCGATCATTGCTCCAAAGGGCGACGCCTTTGTACTCATCCAAGCGATTCCAGTAGATCCGATCGACGTCGCGATGCTAAGTGACATGCCCATCCGTCCTGCCGCGACTGGCCCCTCGAAAGCGAATAGTACCGGATTGAAGATTTGGAAGATCAGATAGCTTGATATCCAGGTAATAGCTATTCTCCATTGGAATGGCCAGATTTCCCGCCGCCAGCTTACACTGTTCCCAGCCACTTTGTGGCGAAACAAACCAATTAGCAGACGTCTCAATCTGTGCCCTAGAAGGAACCAGGCTTGCATTATTGCGTTGCCCATAATAAGCATTGCTGGCGCATAGAGCCCGTGGCCCGTTAACATCACTGTCCAAGCTAAAAGGGATGCCACAATTGCTTGGCATATGCGCATCTGGGCCATCTGCGGGACGAATCCGCAGCCCTCAACGAAGGCGCAAAGAGGGTCCATTTGAAACGTGATTGCAGTCACCAAGATTAACAGGCACCAAGGGGCTCTCCACGCAACCGCAGTGCCCGCATGCTGATGACTCGCAAAGAAATACAATCCTGCCGGCAATAGAGTCGATGCCATAAGTGCAGCAGCGACCGAGTACCAGCGTGCAGCTTGCTGCAGCACCGAGGCCAGGCGCGAATGCGAGATCAAATCGCCGGTGACGAGACCGTCCGAAGAAATCGTCAATCTCGCGCATTCATGTGCCGCCAACTGCAAAACTACGAAACAGAAGCCGAGCTCGAAGACGATTTGGAGTGCAAAAAGGCTGAAAAATGTGTAGTAGTATCCCTGTTCGTCGGGAGTCAAAAAACGGGCGATCAACAATACGGTCACTACTCCGGCGGCAGCAGACCAGATGCGCGCCAGCACTGTGAACGCTATGGCGCGATCCAACCCTATCCAATGCTTGAGCCGACTGAGTACCGAGGGAGTGGGTTCCCGTTCTTCGTCAGACAAGAGCGTAGGAGAGGACGCTTCCCCAACTTCAAGTGTGGACGCTCCTTCGAGCGGCACTCCTATCACCTCATTCCGTGCGAGGTCGACCGACTCACAATGCTTACCGTAGGTCTGCTGCAAACTAAAGTCCTCACAACACAAGTTTTTACCATTTAAGATCGCGCGCGCCCGAGCCTCGTCATTTACGCGGTACGGGGCGCGCTCCAGCCCCGTGAGCGCTTTTCAATCAACGCATTTGCGCAATTAACTCTTAACGGGTCTCAGAGTATAACGCTGTCGTCAGCCGACAGGATCGCCGTCTCTTCCATGTCGAGAGAGCGTATTGTCTCTCGATTCCAAGGGGGACACGACAGGCTCATCGCTTCGACGGAAACGCCGAGCGTGAGACAGCGCCTCGATGTAAATTTGTTCGTGCTGACGCGCAATCTCGGTCCAGGAGAACTTCTCTGCGAAACGCCTCGCGGCGAGGTTGAGAGCTGATGTCTCACTGGGGAAGGCCCGGAGGTGTTCAAGGTGCGCAAGTGCTTGACGTTGATCAGCGGCAGGCAAAATAATTTCAAGCATATCGTGTGGCGTGGCTTGGCCCACTCTTGTAATAGTGGGAAGTCCGTTAGTCAGAGTTGCGAGAAGACTGCCTCTGCGATAAGTGGCGCCATCCGGAAATGGGAGATAGGCCGCAAGTGAATTAGCCATTATTTGGCCGACCTGCTCAAATTGCAAATCGATTAGCCATTCGACCTGAGCATCTGCTGTAGCACGGATGGAATGATAATAATCAACTCTCCGCTTCGGAACGCTTCCAATGATCAAATATTTGAAAGGCTTCCCCAGATCCAAAGTATAGCGGGCCAAATCAAGGAATTCCTCTATCCCTTTATTAGGTCGTATCTGACCAAAGTAAACGACAGTAACGTTTCTCGGCATACTAGGCAACGACGCCGGAACATTGCTTCCAATATGGACGACGCGCTGCTTGACGTTTGAACGGCCATAGTTGGCCATTTCTGTGTCCACCGTGAAAATTAATTGGTCTGAGGTAAGGCGAAACAAATGTGTAGACATTCGCTGCGGCCGCGGCAACGCAGAATACTCGTGCAGCGTGACAACAACTCCTCTCGCCAATCTCATTAATCCGATGGAATGTGGGCCGAGTGAACCGCGATTTCCGATAGAAGGATATTGAACGTGGATAACATCGAACTGCCGCTTTCGCAGTTCCTTACAAAATCGCAAGAATGAAGTCATCCCCCAGTCTTTGGGAGCCAGCACTTCCGCACACAGGCCGATTTCAGCCAGAGACTCTCCCAACCGGACAGCGTAATCCTTTACGCCGCAGTGCTCGGTTCCGATATCTCCCACAACTAGACAAACCCTAGGCTTCATTCCAGGCGCCCCTCAATAACAATCAGCTGCTGCTACTCAAGCTCAAATAGCTTCTTCGTGGGAGCTTCAGAAACCTCGGGGTTGTCGGAGAAGTTACGAATGCCCGATAACTGTAATGCGATCTTCCAAATAAACTTCGGATTGTTGACCAAATAGCGCTTTCCTAAACGCGTTGGCTCCTGAACGAGTCGGTGCAACCATTGCAGGCCCGCATTCTTCATCCACGGTGGGGCATCCGCGATTCCCCCAGTATGTATATCAAACGCCGCCCCTACGCCTACCATCATCTGCACGTTCAACCGGTCGATATATTTCGCCATGAATCGCTCCTGCTTCGGCGTACTCAAGCCCACCCAAAAGAAATGAGGCCTGCTTCCATCAATCAGTCGCATCAACTCACTCTCTTCCGAGTTATTAAGCGGCCGGAAAGGCGGCGTGTATGTGCCTGCAATTCTCAGTCCAGGGTAGCGGCTGGACAAAGTTTGCGCCAGTCTCTGCGCTACGCCCGGATTTCCCCCGTAGAAGAAGTGACTATATTGCTTCTTCAAGGAGAGTTCGCACATTCGCAGCATGTAGTCAGGACCATACACTCGCGACATCCTTGAATGTCCTTGGACGCGCCCAACCCATACTGTTGGCATGCCATCCGGCGTTGTCATAAATGAGCGATTTAAGATCGAACGAAGCTCGGGATCAGCTTGAGCTTCCATCACGCCGTGAACTCCTGTGACACAGACGTAGCCACGGCCGCCGGACTGGATATGGCAGTCGGAGAGCTCTGCAGCTTCATCCATGTTAATAGAGCTTACGTGCACACCAAGAACATTGCACCTAGGGTGCAAAGTGCCTTCGAGAGTCATAGATCACCCAATTGGACAGTTGTGAGATACACCGCTCAGAATTGCGAGCAAGAAGGGCTTCGCTGACCGACGTCAATCCGGTGAAGGAGAGCAAATTGACATCTATTGTGCCAACCCGAATCGCTCCTGACCCGCTAGGAACCGCACTCCCGCTCCGCATACCCTAACGGGAGATTGATGGCAAAGATGCTTGGGCGGCGGCGACCTCCTGCTCAATCCAGCGATATGTCTTCTCCAACCCCACATAGAGAGGACTAGAAGGTGCCCAGTTAAGCCTTTCCTTTATGAGACGATTGTCAGAATTTCTACCTCGCACTCCCAAGGGGCCAGGAATATGCTTTATGCGAAGCGTTTTGCCGGCGATCCCCATGACCATTTCCACAAGCTGATTGATGGCTACCATCTCCTCTGAGCCAATGTTCACGGGACCCTGGAAGTCGGAATCCATAAGACGTCGAATACCTTCAACACACTCGTCTACGTATAAGAATGACCGTGTCTGGCTGCCATCGCCCCAGATTTCCACTTCACCGCCCACGGCAGCTTCTGCCACCTTACGACAAATTGCGGCAGGCGCCTTCTCGCGTCCCCCGCACCAGGTGCCCTCAGGACCGAAAATGTTGTGAAACCGCGCCACGCGAACTTCGAGCCGATGATTCCGTGCGAACGCAAAGTAGAGACGCTCGCTGAACAACTTCTCCCAACCATATTCGCTGTCGGGCGCAGCAGGATATGCGGATTCTTCGGAACAGACTGGGTTATCTGGATCCATCTGGTTGCGTTCAGGATATATACATGCGGAAGACGAATAGAAGAATCGCTTGACCCCGGCCTTCACACCCTCGTGCAGCATATTCAGATTGATTGTTGCAGAATTATGCATCACATCTGAATCGTGTTCTCCTGTGAAAATGTATCCAGCACCGCCCATGTCCGCTGCGAGCTGGTACACCTCATCGATCTGATGAAGTGCCTCGGCTGTGATTGCTACATCACGAAGATCTCCTTTCATAAAATCATCTGCAGCAGTTTTGATGAAATCCGGGTATTTCGAATCTGCGCCCCGCACCCAAAAGCCCTCATCCTTCAGACGGCGCACTAGATGGCCGCCAATGAAACCGCCTGCACCTGCGACAAGAATCCGTTTCATTCCAAGTTCTCCTTATGAAGTGAGTTCTGAGTAGCTGACAAACTTGATAACAAAGTCGGAGGATTGCTCAGTCGTCAATGACTGTCCATATTGAAAAACGATTGCGTGCAATTCGAAATACTCGGTGGTCAATTCTCGATCGGGCTTGCGGAACTTTTGAATGGTTCAATGTCTGCCCAGATTCGCTGAGCGACCAGCACTGAACCGTGTTCAGTAAAATGGGCATTATCGTATGCCACCACGTCGCTCCAAGTGGGGCCAGTAGTAGCGATGCAACTTGACCGATCACACAGTCTCTCAAAAACAGGTAAATAGACCGCCCCTGCCCGCTCCGCAGTCTCCTTCAGCAGCGTGTCATCGTGAGGTGCCAGCAAGCCTCGCGTTAAGCGGTGGGGAACGGGATTGCGGGGATTGTGTTCAATTTGATCTACCAACAATCCCGGCAAAGCACTCGTCCACGATGGCGCTGAACCAACTACTACCACCCTCTTGACTCCCGCAGCCTTCACAAGTTTGACCGTGTGAATCAACTCGTCGGGGTCTAAGACGCTGTGATGATCAACGCCCACATTGTCCCATTGGGCAGAAAGCACGACTATGTCAGGTTCAAGACTTCTGATTTGATTCAGAATCGCGTTATTAATCGAAAAACAGGCTGGTCGTTCTCGGACGTGCAAACCCACGATGGGTGCACAGAGAGAGGCAGTGTATTGTGCCAGCCTTACACCTGTCTGACGCTGCAGGGCGCGAAAACCTGGAACAAGATCGGCAGCGTGGGAATCTCCCCAAACAAGAACCAGAGGGTGGCCAGCTTCTCCGGGCGTCGCGTCAAGACAATTCGCGGCAAATGCCCCCGCGGACTGATCTGGGCGAAGAAAACAAGTTCCTTCCCGCCAAGCGCGCGAAATCTCCGGCTCATAATCGTGATCCAAGGCAACGACCGCACTAGGCAGTCTTTGAGGGAATCCATTTGCCCGAATAACAACCAGGCCGAACACACCTGTCAGAGAAACACTACCTAGCAGCCAAAGGGCGCACCTTCGACGCTGGTCGACTTGTTTAAGCTGACGGATCGGAAGTTCGATCAGACGATATGTTAGATATGCCAGAACAAAAGCAACCGCGATCATCGCGCCCTTTAGAAGATGCGAGACATCAAAACCCCAGACCCTGGTTGCGATACTCAGGAAGGAAAGAATTGGCCAGTGCCACAAATAAAGGGGATAGCTGATAAGGCCCACAAAAACGGCCGGCTTGCACGACAGAATATAGCGATTGCTCCAAGAATCTGGGCCAGCAGCTATGGCTAGGGCAGTTCCGATCGTTGGAAGTAGTGCCCACCAGCCAGGAAATGGGTCGTTTGCATCGATTCCGAAGATCGAGATGATAAGCAATGCTAAACCCAGGAATCCAACGCCCGTCTTCCATTGCTTTGAAAGCTGAGTCTGCCATGCGATATGCGCATTGCGCTGTAAGCACAGCGAAAGTCCTGCTCCCAAAAACAGTTCCCAGAATCGCGAAAAGGGAAGAAAAAACGCCGCCGCGCTGTATCTCATAACAAGCAAAACATTTACAGCCATTGAAGCAATGGCGATAATCAGAAACAAAACAGGAAGCATCCAGCGCTGCCTTACTCGATAAAAAGCTACACAAATCAGGGGAAAGATCAAGTAGTACTGCTCCTCTACACCGAGGGACCAGAGATGTAGGAGCGGCTTCTCTTCTGCGTCCGGCGAGAAATACCCAGACTGGCTCCACAACACAAAATTCGCGCTAAATGTACTGCCACCTAAAACCTGCTTACCTAGAACCACAAAGCCGCTTGGCAATAGGAGGAACCATCCCGCCACGCAGACCGCGGACAAAACAATAAATAGAGCCGGGTAGATTCGGCGAATTCGCCGACCATAGAATCTACTGATGCTAAAAGATCCAGACTCCAACTCGTTGTAGATGATCGCGGAGATCAGAAAGCCCGATATGACAAAAAAGATGTCGACTCCAACGAACCCTCCCTTGATCCGTCCATTAGAAAAATGGTATGCAAGCACAGAGAGAACCGCGATTGCACGCAGTCCGTCAACATCGCTCCGGTAAGGTACTTTATTGCTCGAAGTTGATTGGATCATGACTTAGCGCAAACTTTCGATTTAGAAGAGCGAGCACGCAATCGATATCCGCCGCACTTGCGGCAATAGAACAAGATCCGACATCAGAATGAGCTTCTTTTTGTGCCGCGAGTCGTTATATTCCCCGGCTCCGAATCCGGATAAGGGATCGGAGGTAACCACCTGTAGACTGACGAAGCAAGAAATGCGGTACATCACGCCACGAAGACTTCTGAATCGACCTGTGCTCCTGCCATCATTCCGAGCAAACCAAAGAACGCTGTGCTAGTTGTTCCTTCAAATGCGGATATGAATTGTGCATTCACTAGAAACACAATGACAAAAGCGATGACCCATGACCTTCCCGAAGTTCCCCATAGCCTCGAAGCCCTGTCCATCGCAGACTGGATGATCTTGAAGCACGTTGCCCCACAGAGAAGAAATCCCGCGAGTCCGAGTTCAACCAATATCGTAAGAATCGTATTATGTGAAGCGGACTCTTCCGTAACCGTTCGATAACTGAGCAGGCGAGATCCGAGTCCCTGTTCAGCCCCCGCCATTGCAGTTGGGAAGTTAAAGATTCCGATGCCAGTCAGCGGGTGAGCAACAAACAATCGTAATCCAGCCCCCCAGAGAGCGAACCGGAAAAGGATCGTGTCACTATCTTTAAGACGGTCGCCCGCAAAGGCTGCAGCGCCTATAAGAAAAACGAATGTGAGGAAGGCAATAACCACGCGCCGCCTGTTTGCTTGTTGCAAGGTGCCAGACCATCCCGGAAACCAAAACAGCGCAAGCGCAAGGCCGAGCCACACTCCCCGCTCCAATGTGAAGAAGTCTCCCGCAGCACATAGTAAAAGTGAAATGATCACCATCCATGCTCTACCCCGACGCATTAAAGGAAGAGCCAGCACGAAGATCAGCGAAAGCAGTAGGCCGTGAAGGGCGGGAACCATCAGTGTGCCCCCGGATCGCCCCTCATTGTCACCGAACAGTTCGGCGGGAAGAATCGACTGATCGCCAATCCAAGGCGGAAGCATCCAGCTTGTAGCGTGAATCTGCTCAAGTACGGATACGAATCCCATGTAGCCGCCGAGTAGTGCCATACCAAGAAAGAACGCATTTCGTTCTCTCTCACGAAAGTTGACCATGGCCAAAAGAACGCACGCCGCCAGGGGAACAACCAAAACGCGAAATAGAGCTGGAAATCCGTCGGATGTTAACAATGCAGTATTCAGTATGCAATATATGAGGAAACCCAAAACGTAGGGAAGGAACCGTGGTATTGTTTGTTGTCGCTTAAGAGCCAAGAACAGCACTGCAATAAAAAAGGGCACAACGGCATAGTTGTCGGGGCGTTGCATGAGGGAGGACCATCCCTCTACACGCAGAGGTGAGTAAATGGCAAGCGAGCTGATGTAGGCAGCGAGGGCAGCGCCAATGTTTACAAAAGTCAACGCGACGAAGCACCCAAGCCAGCACACCCTTATGACGAGACCGAATGGTCCAGGATCAATAGTTGAGAACAGGAGAAGCACGAGAGAGAGAAAAAGAAGTGCAGTTTCGTGGAGCCCGCGTGCCTGCCATGATTCGAGAATAATGACGGGCCCTTTGCCCGGGATGACCAGACCTGATGTAAGAAGATTCTGTCTCATAGAGTAGCTCTGGTGGAATTGTCTTGGAAACATCGGCTCAAGGAACCCCTGAGCGCATGCGCTCCCGGCCTAAGGAGCAGGACGGAATGACCTTGGAAAAAGAAACGGGAGTGACTCACCGGCCGGAGTGGAAAGGTGCCACTGCCGGTCGCATTCCGAGGAAGTTATCAGAAAGAGAGCGCAGAAAAGTAGTGCATCGAGAGAGAACCTTTATGAGACCTGATTAAAAACATGATGGCTGGGAAATCTGAAGTGTTTGGTCATTCTGCGAATGATCGAGTCGACGGGAATCTGCAGATGGATGGCATGAGACAGTTCACTAGAGCCTCTTGTAAAGCTTCTCAGGTATCGGGAATGTGCGATTGTGCAACACAGTACCCAAAAGGCGAACACCGCTTGCGTCCAAGGCTTCTTTGGCTTTCTGGGCGGTCAGCCGACGTGTACTGTTCGCCTCGATGACAAGAACAGCAGCGTCGGCAGCCTGGCCAAGGATTGTCGCGTCTCCAGAGACGATGGCTCCCGGAGCATCGATTAAAACATACTCAAAAGAGGTAAGCATTTCTGCAAGGCGTCGTCTCACTTTGTCCACCGAAAGAATCGCTCCGAACCCTTCGGCAAGCAATTCAGGCCCCGCTAACCAGAGATTGGTGTCCATTTGTTCACAATTTGCCTGTTGGGAATGATCTATGTTTGAAACCGGAGCCGGCGAGTTAGATCCGACTTTTTGCACGAGAAGAGGCGTTCGGATTTTGGCATCTACTATGCAAACAGGCTGAGAAATAATGGACGCAAGAACCCGAGCTGTCTGTGCGCAGACGACACTGCTTCCATTCTCGCTATCGACTCCACAGAAAACAACACGCCGGGGTGCGCTGTCTTCATTCGACAGGAAAATGCGCTGGACGAGCCTCACGATCTCGTCTTTGCAGATGTCGCCGACATAGGAATTAGCGAACGCGCTCGATGAAACTTGTTTCACTTTGCTCTGCTTGTGATTGTCGGAGGTACCAAGATCAGTTTCAAATTGAGATAGGAGCTCAAAATTACGGCTCATGGTGTGCTCCTTCCGATGCGGTGTACATCAAGTTGTCGGCGATCGGTGTTGGCGACGGCGCCGGTAGGCGTACTTTTTTGTTCCTCGACGATATGGCTAGGATCAGTCAGCGTCGGATTGAGTAGTTGAATTTCGCGCAAGAGCTTCGAATTGAAACTTCCTAGATATTTAATGGCGAGATCACCAAGCGTCTGGTGCGGCCCGACGGTGACCTCGAATGAGGTCGTCTTCGAAATGGAGTCATCAGCACCAGAATTGGTTAAGTCTTCAGCATCTGGCACATTGAGCGGCGAAATGAGTACGGGCGAATCGCTATCTTTATTATGAGCTCTTGGCGAACCCGGAAGCCAGAGCCTTTGTCCAGCCTCGATATGATCTGGATTCGTCACTCTTGGATTGAGGACCATAATTTCGCGGAAGAGTTCAAGATCGACTTTTCCGAAATATTTGATACCTATATCGTGAAGTTTTTGACCAGGCTCGACTGTAATCTCAAATGAGTTCGCCTTTCGAGGAGATTTGACTGGAACGGTTGTGTCGGCGGTCACAGATTCGGGGGTTCGTGGAGAGGCCAGGAATAGTGTCTTCACAGTGCCCTCTTCGGCTGCCATGCGAGACAGAGACGGCCAGAATCTGTAGTACAACAGAGCCGCTAACAAGAGCAGCGCTACAATCACCGCAGCTGCATGCACCCAGCGGTGACCGCGACCAAAGGATGCCTTATGCTGATGTTGCTTAATGTTCAAAGGAGAGGCAGCCTCCGTAGAGCCGGCAACGGATTCTGCCGCTCTTGGTGACAACTGCTGGTCTAATATAGCTTCGGCCGCCATCTTCCTCTCTACCTTCTTAGCTCTTAACGCGCTACAAAGTGAAAGCGAATTGAAGCAAAGGTTGTTGATCGTACGCGGAATTCCGTGGCTTGCCTCGGCAATTAGCCCGAGTGCCTCCTCAGTAAAGAGCGCTGGGCCATTGTAACCTGCTTGTTTTAACCGGTAGTCTATATAGGAAGCAGTTTCTTTTTGTGTTAGCGGGTCGAGCCGGCAAATCGTCGAGACGCGCTGCCGAAGCTGTTCCAGGGAAGGCTTCATCAAGGTGTCTGCAAGCGCTGGCTGTCCTGCGAGGACTATCTGCATTAGTTTGGCACGTCGTGTCTCAAAGTTCGAAAGCAGACGCAGCATCTCCAGTTGGGCATCTGACAGAGTCTGTGCTTCATCAATGACAACCACCAGTGTTCGCCCCGCATTGGCTTCGCTGACGAGAATGTCTTTCAATTGTTCGCGCATCTCGATACCGTTGCGTCCAGGGACGACCCCGAGGTCGCGCAACATGCAGTTAAGGAGTTCGATCGGCTCGCACTGGACATCGAACAAAAATGCAGTCCGCGCAAGGTTCTGTATGTCATTGAGGAAATGACGCAGTAGACTTGTTTTACCCATTCCCGGCGGTGCGATGAGCGCGGTAAAACCACGATTGCTGTGGAAACCGTAATTCAGCGAAGCGAGCGCCTCACGATGCGTATGACTCGGATACAGGCAACGCGGATTCGGTGTAACTCCGAAGGGATCTTCTTGAAAGCCGAAATATCGCCCTAACATCACTCTACTGCCCACCCTTCGGAAGAGCGCCGAGCACCGGAGTCCCTAAGAATCGAGCCAGCTCATCAGGCGTACGGAATGTTGGGTCCGTCAAATCGAGAACGAATGCCGTCGAAAGACTGAAGGTCCCTGCCAGCACGAGAGTAAGAAACGCAACGCTGAGCCTAGACCTGTTGGGAAGCGCAGGAGCAACCGGTTCTTCTGCCAATGCGACATTCAAAATTCTCCTTTGGTCAAGGGCATTGCTTATTCGTGCCTCTTCACGCTTGTGGACGTATAGAAGATAGTTGTCCTCCTGTGTCTTGGCATCCTGCGATAGATTCTGTTGAGACACCATTGTTTGGCCAAGGCGCTGTGCTTCGTCCTGGTATTTCTCTGCCATTGCGCCCGCAGCTGCCCCACGCGCCTTTAATCCGCTTAGGTCGGCTTGAGCCTTTGTAAGCTCGGCGCGAACCCACTGATAGTTTGGATCCTGGTCGGTAGTTTCATCGCGTATCGGTTTGCTTTCTTCGGCGCTTATAGCGCTCTTTGCATCGGCAATCTGTTGGTTGACCTCTTGCACCAATCGATAGGTTGGCTCATACTTTGTCAGCAGTTCAGTTTTCTTCAACTCCAGCTCGAGGAGGGTTGACTTCAGCTGTTGAAGAAGCTGTGGATTGTCAGCGGTGCGTACGATTGTCGTCATTCGCGGCTTCATCGACTGCAGTTGACCCTGTAGTGTACGAATGCGCTGCTCGGTTTCAAGCAACGATGTCTGGGTTTGGCGTGCCGCCGCATCGAATTCGTTCGCCTGCCGCAATGCCGAATCGCGTTCAATCTCTGCGGAAACCACACCGGTCCTTTTTGTGAAGTCCGTGAGCTTTGCTTGTGCCTGCTCCATTCCTTCCTTGTACTGTTCAGTCTGTTGATTAAAGAAGCTCAGCTCGCCCGATCGATGCATTTCCAAATGTTTCTTTGTGTACTCGGCAGCCAGAGCTCCGAGGACTTTCGCAGCCCTCTGTGGATCATCGGCCTGGAGGCGGACTGAGATCACATCCGTCTTGCGAAGGAGTCCAATTTTTAAATCTTTACTAAGTTTCCGGACGGCCCTCGCAATTTGAACCTCGCTGTTTTCGCCGGCTCCGTGCGGACCTGCGAGACCTGTAACAAGTACGACGTTGCGCAAAAGATTAACGCTGTTGAGTAATTCGACTTCGGAGTTCAGCTCTTCCTCGCTGACCTCATCGTTGTTGAATTGGGTCTGGGAGGTGGCCGACGTCGTCAGTATAGTATCCGATCGCTGATGCCGAACCAAGATCTTCATCTCAGCTTCGTATTTAGGAATCCACACTCCCGATACGGCCACAGCGATTACCACAACGATGAAGGCAATTAACATCGCCCAGCGTTTGCGGAAGATTACTGCGAAAATGTCACGTAACGTTGGCAATGGTTGCCGAACGTAATTTCGGATCGCCAGTTCTTCGCTCATCATTATTGCACCATGCTCTAGAACAATGCGGGGTTATAGAACGCACCCATGCTCGCTGTTGGAATGTAGCGGCGGAACTTCGAGAACGCGCTCTGCGGCACATACACCATATCGCCTGGCTCAAGTAAGACATCCTCGGACAGATTGCGCGAAGCCAGCAGTTTCTTTACGTTCAAAAGCTTCGCTTCAAACACACCATTTGGCGTCGGACGAAACAAGACGACTTGAGAATGTTTTGCATTCTCAGTGAACCCTCCTGCGATTGCTACTGCTTCCGTAACTGTGAGTGGGCCACGGAGATCATACTTCCCTGGCTTTGCCAGTTCTCCTGACGCGATAAAGTAGGGCTTGTCGAAATCCTTCAGACCGACCGATATCACCGGGTCGTGCAAGATTGTTGCGTAAGCAGCTTTCACAGTTTCAGTCAGTTCAGGAATCGTCTGGCCCTCGACACGAGGCGAACCGGCTCCTCGCAGAGTAACAAAGCCGTCAGGTCCGACAACTAAGGTCTGATTGAATTCAGGCGAAAAGTGGAAGTCAAGATCGAAGCTGTCACCTTTTCGCAGCTTGTAGCGCGGATCGCGCGCATGAAACTCGGGGACTGCGCCAGCTGTGCCGACGGAAACAAAAGTAGAACTATCCGAATGCACTGAAGAGGCCGAGGTTCCTTGGCCGAAACTGGGAATCGGAATCGCCGCAAGAAGAGCCACGATTGCTAGAAACAAGTTTTTCATTTGGACCTTCAACTCTTAATGCCAGTTAATGGGTTTCTGGTACTTGTCGGGTTCATCGTGCAAGCTCTTTGAATCGTCAGTCCAGGCGCAGTTTGGCCAGCAAGCCGATCCACTTTCTTTCAACGTCACGTAACCATCTGATTGCGTTCCAGCGAGAAAGCAAATCACGGTCGACGCTGCCACCCCTTCGTGGTTGATAGCATCGGTTCCGTCGTGAAAATCCAGGACTACGTTCGAAACAGTAGAAGTTGTCATCGGGAATGCCTCCGGCGGAATTCGCCAGAAACCAGCATCGCTACTCATGCGGCGCCCGTTCCTCTCAGAACAGCCGGTACCGTTTTGGCGAGAATCTTTAGATCGAGCCATAAGGACCATTCGTCCATATACTGCAAATCGAGACGCATCCATTGATCAAAAGAAACTTTACTGCGGCCGTTTACCTGCCACAGGCAAGTAATGCCAGGCCTAATGCTGAACCGACGTCGCTGCCAGTCTTGGTTAAATCCTTCAAAGTCGCGGACAGGCAAAGGTCGCGGCCCCACAAGACTCATATCACCTTTGAGAACATTGAACAGTTGCGGAAACTCGTCAATACTACTTCGCCGCAAGAATCTGCCGACAGAAGTGACTCGAGGATCGTCTTTCATCTTAAAAACAGGCCCTGACACCTCGTTTCTGCTCTCGAGGGACGGCATTAATTGCTCGGCGTTGGGAACCATCGTACGGAGCTTAATTATTTTGAAGCGACGCTTATTCCGACCGATGCGCTCCTGCAAAAAGAAGACAGGCCCCGCAGAAGTAAGCTTGATCGCGATTGCCGTCGCAATAAATACCGGGACCAACAGAAGGATAAGAAGGAAGGAAATTGTGAGGTCCAATGTACGTTTCGCAATAAGAGGCCAGCCTTTTCCGGCTCCGGTATGCGTCGCAATGTAGGGGCTATCATCGGACTCCTCTGCAAGCCAAGTTGCTCCATTGAATCCAAAAGTATCGGCATTGAGGCGGACGATGATCCCATGATGTTCACACAGGCTCGCGACTTCGGACCAGTGACGATAGAACGAGCCAAATGGCAAATAGATGACCGCCTCATCCACCACGTTCTGGCGCAGAAAATCCGCAAGACCCAAACAATTACATACCAATGGGAAACCGTTCTCGCGAAAAGCGGCCATTCCGGACCAGTGGTCATCCACAAATCCGAGCAGCCGACAGCCGCGCTCTGGACTGACCTCGAGCCTGCGCGCAAAGGAGACGGCACGAGGGTTCGTTCCGAAAATCAGAATATTGTGCAGATTTCTCCCACGCCTCCGAAGGTGAGCTAGCACAGCACGAAGAACGAAGCGAAATCCGCAGAGAACCGTAAGGCAGACCGCCCAGAAAGTCACCAGAAAGCTCATGGTGAACATGCGGATCGAGAAGAGCCAGCCTGCAAGCGCAAAGCACGCGACGAAGAATGTGGTCGCTTTGAATACTTCGACCATCACCACAAATCTTCTTGAAAGTCTCTTGGACAAATAGAGCCCGCAAATGGAAAAGACAACATGGCAGACCAGAAGCGCAAGTCCAAAGATGAGAAAATTGGAAATTTTTATTCTCATAGACAGGAACTGAACCAATGACAATTCGTGTTGCACTCGGACGATAAGAACCGTGGCCAAGCCGAACGAGGCGACCACGAGCACAAGATCGATGAGTTTCAAGAGACCAATTGGTAAGCGATTTCCGCTGTGACTCACAATGCATCTCCCCGCATAGTCAGTTGAATTCGTTCACTGAGTGGACTCTGAGATTGCAACGAAAGTATCCGTGAGGCGATTCCGGTTACTTTTTGGATATGAATCGTCAGAACTCGATAACGCTCAAAAACACCACGGAATACTTTCTTGCGGCTTTGTGACAACTTTCGCGCCGCGCGGAAAACCGAATTGGTTCCTCTTGCGGGCGCTATTCTCTGAAGTCGATTCGAGTTGAATCACTGCCAGGCAATGAAAAGCCACGACTCCCATGTTTGCTAATCCATTGGCTGAAAAGGGAGGACCTTTTGACAGATCGCGCTGTTATGCTGCGCAATATTCAAGCAATTCGACATCATGCCGGGAGACATTGACCAGCAGCGATTTGTTAATCATCTCGATCGAAACTGATAGCCGAGTCGACAAGTTGCTTCGGACTAGTATGCCTTCGACTCCGGTAAGCGGTCCACGAACTACGCGTACACGGTCGCCCTCATTGAACAGGGGGAGCGCGATGCATTCAACCCGCGACTCAATTATTGTGCGAATGCCGTCGATCAGATGGTCTGGCACGGGCAAAGGTCCAGATCGGTTTCCAACGAAGCCAGCAATCCCCGGTGTCTTGAGCACCTGCAGGCGTCCGTCTCGAAATGGATTTATGCGCACGAAAAGATAGCCGCTAAAGAGAGGAACGGTGACAGTCTGCTTACGGTCGCTCCATTGGCGTATTTTCGATATCAGTGGGAGAAAGTGCGGGACGCCGAGCTTTTCGAGCACGGAGGCTGCGCTCTTTTCTTGTCGTGACCGCGTCCAGACAGCAAACCATTGCAAGCCATCCGGTTGATTTCCCATCTCATCATCATTCATTACCACGCTCTCCGCATAGGATCATGACTTAGTCCTGTTTGTGGAAGGGCCGGACGTAGCTTCGCCCTTTAAGTCCCAGGAGTGTCTGTCGTTGCTTCCAAATTCGAACCGCTTCTAGCAACTTCCTGTCCGGCACCGCAAGGGTTAGAAAGCAACTCAGCTTGTACCGGGGTTTAGGCGGCAAATGACAGTCCAGAATCTTTCGATTGCGTCTGACCGCTTAGCTCAAGTCTTTTCGACGTTGATTGAGGACCGATGCAGCGCCCGCCCAGTTGATTCAATTCATATGACAGGCAGCCGCAGTCGATATCTAATGGCATTTCTATGCTCTGGGGAGGGACCGGGGTGCATAGAGAGGTTAGAATAGGAGTATTCCAAACGTTCGACAAGGGGCCGAACGTTTGAAAATTGTTGTGAGAAGATCGGGTCAACGGCCAGGGCCATCTTTCTCTACGGAGGGCCAAAAGCACATCGAAAAGACCTTCCGATAGAGAAGATCGTCTCTATCGGAGATAGAGACGAAAGCGTGATGTATTCGTGAGAAGACTTGCGGAATTTTAGAATTGATGTATAAGAGCTGTATACGGGCACTTCGAGAATATCCCAGAGCGCCTGTTTCCTCTCCCAAGAACGACGCCTAAGAGATCTATGAGAGCAATGGTCTCCAGGCAAGTGCAATGAACAGAACTTCCTCAGCCCTGGTCCGCTCTTAGGTCAATCACGACGGTCCGAAACCCGTAGTGTGTCGATCATAATGTTGTAGCAGATAACATGGAGGACCAATACTTGCGCACGCCTTCGTCACAACCGCAGAAGGTTTCCGTTCGGTCTCACAACGTGAGCAGCTGGGTAGTCCCGAAGCCTCGTCAACACGAGAACAGATTGCAGACTCGAGGCGATCCTGGATTTGCATTCCGAATCTTGATCGCAGACCGGTATTCGATGAGTAGCGACTTGTTGGCGAGCGCGCTCACTCGAGGTGGAAATTTTCAGGCTTTCGCAG
>OBLU010000701.1_pt1 | contig 31342 bp, 31 predicted proteins | sample 1518681 | NCBI WGS metagenome assembly OBLU01 (sample SAMEA3539304, study PRJEB22396) | soil metagenome | biome: tundra; feature: field; material: soil | place: USA | collected 2010-05 | depth 0.15 m
CAGCGCAGTGGGCCGCGGAGCCGGAATGGGTGGACCCACTCAACGATCCCGACAATCCGCCCCCCGGGCCTGAGTCCGAAAACTACCTGGAAAATACTTCTCCGGAACTTGCCGATGATTTCTCCAGATTGCGCACACTCGACCTGGAGCATGAAAAGAGCCCCAATTGACCGGCATTTGGGGTAGGGTGCTCAGTTTGAAGTTGTTTTGAAAGGGCACGAGTTCACTCGTGCCGCAAACAAAGCAAATTGATCGCGGGCTTTAGCCCCTGAGGGATTGTTTCCTTCAAACTGAGCCAGGACCGGCATTTGGCAGGCTCGAACGCCCGCAAGCCATTCCGCATGAGGATTTTGCGTTTAACCTCAATGTTATGAGTATTTGCCCCGACCCATCGCCATAACCATTTTAATTAGAGTATTTTACCCAAAAATTGGGGGGGGAGGGAGGGGTATGTCCAAGGCGCCTAGCCGGGCGCGCTGATTTATCCTCTTTCCGTGCCCAACACGTTAGTTGAATGCGTACCCAACTTCTCTGAAGGCCGCGACCCCGCCAAGGTCGACGCCATCGTCGAAGCCATGAAGATTCCCGGCGTCTATCTCCTCGACCGCGAGATGGATGCCGACCACAATCGCTGCGTTATTACCCTCGTCGGTGACCGCGAAGCCATTCAGGAAGCCGCCATTCGCGGCGTCGGCAAGGCCGCCGAGCTCATCGACCTCACGCGGCATCACGGCGCGCACCCGCGCATGGGCGCCGCCGACGTCATTCCCTTCATCCCCATCGACGGCGTCAGCATTGAAGACTGCGTCGCCATGGCTCGCCACGTCGGCGCCGAAATCGCCCGCCGCTTTCAGATCCCCGTCTACCTCTACGAAGCCGCTGCCACTACACCCGAACGGCAGAATCTCGAAAACATCCGGCGCGGCCAGTTTGAAGGCATTCGCGACGAGATCGCCACCAACCCTGCCCGCAAGCCCGACTTCGGCGACCCCCGCGTGCATCCCACCGCCGGCGCCACCGTCGTCGGCGCGCGCAAGCCTCTCATCGCCTACAACATCTTCCTCAATACCACCGACGTCGCCATCGCGAAGAAAATTGCCAAGGCCGTGCGCTTCTCCACCGGCGGCCTTCGCTTCGTTAAAGGCGCAGGATTCCTGGTCCGCGGCATGGCCCAGGTTTCCATGAACCTCACCGACTTCGAACAGACCCCAATCCATCGTGTCTTCGAATTCGTTAAACGCGAAGGCGCCCGCTACGGCGTCGTTCCCGTCTCAAGCGAGATCGTCGGCCTCATTCCAAAACAGGCCCTCGAACAAGCAGCAGAGTGGTTCCTCCAGGTCGAGAACTTCGATTCCTCGCTCATCCTCGAGAACCGTCTCGCCTCCGTCATGTCCGGCAAAACGGCCATCGGAGGATTGCGCGCGGGAATCGAGCCTTTCATCGAGCAGCTCGCAGCTCCCACGGCGACTCCCGGAGGAGGCAGCGCCGCAGCAGCAGCGGCTGCAATGGCCGCAGGCCTCGCGGGCATGGTTGCCTCCATGTCACGCGGCAAAAAAGCCTACCTTCAATACGAAAGCCAGCTCAGTGAAGCCATCTCCCACCTCGCCCAGCTTCGCGAGGAACTCAAGTCCGCCATCGACGCCGATGCCGCCGCCTACAACACCGTCATGAAGGCCTACAAAGCCGCGAAAGAATCGCCCGATGGCGGCGCCATCAACGCCGCGCTGCAACAAGCCACCAGCGTGCCTCTCGGAGTAGCCGAAAGAGCCGCCGAAGTGGCGCAGATCGCCACGACGCTGAAGCCCATCACCAACCCCAACATGAATTCGGATCTGACCACTGCAATCGCCTTGGCAAACGCGGTACTCGAAGGAGCCCTCTCCAACGTCATCATTAATCTCGATTCCATCGCGCCCGCCTCGCCTGAGGACCAAGCCTTTGTGAGCGACACCCGCAAACGAGCCGAGATGCTGAAACCGCAGCCCTGATCGCACACGGACGATCATTGCAGCCGTTCTGCCAACGGCACTCTGTCGCGTCCCATGTTCGTCAAACTGCAAATCAGCGAATGTCCGTCACGAGTTTCCCATCAAGTCACCAACGGTTTATGCTTCTGGACGACAACTGAATTGGCTCCCTTGAGGTGCTGAGTGCAGAAGGCAGGACGTTTCCTGTTTGTTGTATTTGCAGTTTTAGCCGCAACATCACAAGCGAATTCAACTGGAGAGGCCCAGCAGCAATCGGGCTTTGTTCGGTTGGACCGGGTCACTGCTTCCCGGCCATTGACCAATGGAATCGAGATTCGCTCCGGCAACGGGATCATGCAGATCACGGCCTTGCGCGACGACGTACTGCGCGTACGCGTAGGTCCCGCTGGCGCGCTGCCCGAGGACGCGTCATGGGCCGTGCTCCCCGCATCGCGTACCTCCTCCGTCTCAGTCACCCCGGAATCGACCGACACGTCCGTCGGTTTCAAAACGGCCAAGATCCATGTTGCCGTAAGCAACAATCCGCTCGAGTTGACCGTCACGGATATGGATGGCCACATCATCGCCGCGCAACTCCCCGGCCGTCCCATCGAGTACAACGGAGGCTCCTTTCGCGTGTACATGCAGTCGCCGCAGGATGAGCACTACTTCGGCCTGGGCGACAAGCCCGGCCCGCTCGACCGGCGCAATGAGTCTTTCACTGACTGGAACACAGATGCCTTCGGCTGGCAGGAGTCGACCGACCCCATCTACAAGTCGATCCCCTACTTCATGACCTTCCGCCAAGGTGTTGCAGCCGGCATTTTCCTCGACAACACCTGGCGCGCCAGCTTCGACTTCAACAAGCAATATCACGACGGCTATTCCTTCGGTTCCGAGAACGGCCCCTTGGACTTCTACATCCTCTATGGTCCGGACCCGAAAAACGTCGTGGAGAATTGGGCGTGGCTCACCGGACCAACTCCAATTCCGCCGCTCTGGTCGCTTGGCTTCCAGCAGTCCCGCTACAGCTACTATCCGGAGTCTGAGGTGCGGCGCATCGCCACCAAGTTGCGCAGCGAACGCATTCCCGCCGACGTCATCTGGCTCGACATCGACTACCAGTACAAGAACCGCCCCTTCACCGTGGACACCGAACGCTTTCCGCACTTCGATCAGATGATCAAAGACCTGAAAGCCGAACATCTGCGCACCATCCTGATCACCGACCTCCATATCGCCGACCAACCCAACATCGGCTACAGACCTTATGACGAGGGCATTGCCGGCGATCACCTCGTCAAGAACCCCGATGGATCCATCTACGTAGGCATCGTGTGGCCCGGCAAATCAGTCTTCCCTGACTTTACGCAGAAGTCGTCGCGCGATTGGTGGGGCACGCTCTACGCGGATTTCGTTTCCAAGGGCGCTGCCGGTTTCTGGAACGACATGAACGAGCCGGCCATCTTTCAGGTTCCCTCAAAAACCATGCCCGATGATGTGCAGCACCGCATCGAAGAGCCGGGATTCACCACCCGCGTCGCCAATCATCTTGAAGTCCACAACATCTTCGGCATGCAAAACAGCCGCGGGACCTATGACGGTCTGCTGAGACTCCAGCCCAACATGCGTCCCTTTGTCATGACACGCGCGAGCTTTGCCGGAGGCCAGCGTTATGCTGTCACCTGGACCGGCGACAACTCCAGCACCTGGAGCCACCTCCGCCAGACCGTCCCGCAGCTACTCAACCTCGGCTTGAGCGGCTTTGCCATGGCAGGAGCCGATGTCGGCGGCTTCGCTGGTTCGCCGCAACCGGCCCTGCTCACGCGATGGCTTGAAGTGGCTGCCTTTCAGCCCATCGATCGCGACCACACTGCCATCGGCACTAATCCCCAGGAACCGTGGGAGAGCGGCACACCGGAAGACCTGAACCTGCGCCGCCGTTACATTGATGAGCGCTACCGGCTGCTGCCCTATCTCTATACGACGGCAGAGGAGATGAGCCGCACTGGCCTTCCGATCGTCCGTCCCCTCTTCCTCGAGTTCCCGCATGGCGCCGTGGATGGGCAGCCTCTCGACCTGAGCGACAGCGGTAGCTTCCTTCTTGGCCGCGATCTGCTCGTCGCCGAGAGTCCCTATCCCGACGAAATGGATACCTACTCCGTTGCCTTGCCGCCGGTGGGTTGGTACGACTACTGGACCGGCGCCCGCGTGGAGGGCAGTACTGGCAGGAAAGCCATCGATAACACTGCGGTCACTCAGCCAGAGATTCACCTGCATAATTCTCTCGAGACCTTGCCCGTCTTTGTGCGCGCAGGCGCCATCGTGCCCGAACAGCCGCTGGTTCAAAGCACAGACGAAAAGCCCCAGGGCCCGCTCACATTGCGGGTTTATCCGCCGACCAGTCCCGGCAACGACTGCGCCGGCAGCCTCTATCTGGACGATGGTGTCAGCTACGACTTTCGGAAGGGCGATTTCCTGCGCGTGGATTTCTCTTGCAAGCTCGCAGCGCACGGGACCGAAGTCACGGTTGCCCCGCACCAGGGCAGCTTTATGCCCTGGTGGACCAAGCTCTCCGTGGAAGTCTATGGCGCGACCAAACCCGCCGCGACAGCTACTATATCAACTGTCGCGGGTTCCGGCGCGAGCGCCGTGCCAATCAAATTTGACGCGGAGCATCACCGCATTTCGGCCGAAGTCCCGGACGACGGCAAAGGACTGGAACTGCAACTGACATACTGACTGGTGTTCACCCTTTTCAAACCCGCGTGTGCGGAGATCGAGAGATTGGTCGAGGCGGCCGGCCAATTGCCGCAGACTGGTCCGCATTTCTTATCAACGCAGGGGCGCCTGTCCGCTCGACATTTGCCTTCCGCCTACGCCCACGATGATTCAAGAACCTGCATTGGACACGGAAGAGAATGCTTCGCCGCAGCCAGGCGGGCCTTTGAGCAGTGGGCCATGTTCGACCTTGGCTGGGTGCGCATCGCCAATCCGCAGGCTTTGATCGTGGCGGGGCAAATCGTCGCCGTAGAAGCGCGCACGCTCGGACTCTGGTCGCTCAATCTCAGCCGGATCGTAGACGTCACTGATACCGAAAGCCGTTTCGGTTTCCTCTACGCCACGACCGAAGTGCATATCGAGCAAGGCGAGGAGCGTTTCCTGACTGAGTTCGATCAGGAAACCGGCCAAGTCTATTACGAACTGGAAGCTATTTCTTTCCCACGCAGCTCTCTTGCGCGCCTTGGATTTCCAGTAACCCGCGCCTTCCAGCACAAATTCGCCCGGGACTCCCACTTTCGCATGCGAGAAACGATTCTAGGCACAGTCACTTAGCCTTCCTTCTTCTCTGGCTACGGACGGTTACCATCTGTTACCACCGGATCAATCTTGCTACTTGACCTTGCGACCTAACTGATACCCTAAAGGCATGAAATTTGGGGTTCTGGTCTTCCCGGGGTCCAATTGCGACCACGACACTTACAACGTGATCGCTGAAATCGCGCATCAGCCTGTGACCTTTCTCTGGCACGATTCCGAAGACCTGGCCGGGGTGGACGCCGTCCTCGTTCCTGGCGGCTTCGCCTATGGCGATTACCTCCGAACCGGGGCAATCGCGCGATTTTCCCCTGTGATGCAATCCGTGCAGAAGTTCGCCGCCGCTGGCGGTCTTGTGCTCGGCATTTGCAACGGCTTTCAGATACTTACCGAGGCCGGTTTGTTGCCGGGTGCGCTGATGCGTAACGCCGGATTGAAGTACATCTGCAAACAGGTGAATCTCCGCGTTGAAACCACCGACAGCTCTTTTACCAACCAGCTATCGAAGGGCGATGTCCTGCAGATCCCCATTGGCCATATGGAGGGAAACTACTTTTGCACGCCGGATGAACTGCACCGCCTCGAGTCCGAAGATCGCATTGCTTTCCGTTATGTGACCTCTGCCGGAGAAGTCACGCGCGAAGCCAATCCCAACGGATCGCTGGCCAATATCGCCGGAATTCTGAATGAGAAGCGAAACGTCCTTGGCATGATGCCGCATCCGGATAGATCCAGCGAAAAACTTCTCGGCTCCGCGGATGGCTGGAAGATCTTCGCCTCCATGATCGAAGCGCTGGCAGTGCATTGAGGACCCTTTTGAGCACCGGGGAAAGCGGAAAAGAATGATCGACATCCATGCACACCTGATCTACGGAGTCGACGACGGATCGCCAGACCTTGAGACATCCTTGGATATGGCGCAGGATGCCGCTGCCGATGGTATCCGCCACATCGTATGCACCCCGCATTCAAGCGACCAATACCCCTACAACGAAACCCTCGTTAAGGAGCGCTTCGCCGAACTGCGCGAGAAGCTTCGCGGCATTGTCGAGCTGAGCCTTGGATGTGACTTCCACATGAGCGCGTCAAATATCCTGGACGCCCTCGACCATCCGCTTCGCTATTCGATCGATGAGAAAGGCTATCTCCTCATCGAGTTCCCTGACCTAGTCATTGCGCCGCAATTATCCTACGCCATGCACAGGTTGCAGGCCGCAGGTTATACCCTCATCATCACTCATCCTGAGCGAAACTCTGTCCTGCAGCGCACCCCCGAGTTGCTGGCCGATTGGATGCGGGAGGGAAGCCTCGTCCAGGTAACATCTGCCTCACTTTACGGACGCTTCGGCAAGATCGCCGAGGCCTTTGCCAATGCTCTGTTGGAACGCAATTGGGTTCACTTCCTGGCCAGCGATTCCCATCATCCCGGATGGCGCCCACCGCACCTGAAACGGGGCTATGACTATGTCGCCAACCTCACGGGAGCGGAGAATGCCCAGCGGCTTTGCGTCATTAATCCGCGCGCCGCGGTTGAGGGAACCAAGCTTCCGGCGCAGCCCGAACCCATGGGTTTGTGGGAAAAAGTCCCTTTGAAATTCGACGTCAAGTCGCTGGCCAAGCGCCGCAATTCCAACGGGAATGTCACGGCCTCTGACGGAAACGAAAAGAAAAGCTTCTGGGATCGCCTGCTTTCTCGCTGAGGGGGGCCGTGCCCTCCAACTAGAGTCCGAGCCCGCCATCTACAGCCAGGATCTGCCCCGTCACATATGCTGAGTTGGCCGCGAAAAAGAGGACCGCCTCTGCCACGTCGGCTGCCGTTCCATTCCTCTTCATGGGCGTTCTCGCCGCAAAGCGCGCCGCTCCTTCGCGGGAACTTCCTCCCAGATCGATCCAGCCGGGCGCCACGCAGTTCACGCTCACTTCAGGCGCGAATGCCTTGGCCATGGCCTGCGTGAGCATGTGCAGCGCGGCTTTCGAGGCGCAATAGTGGGCGTGCCCAGACCAGGCGTGGATTCCTCCTAGCGAACCGATGTTGATCACCCTGCCCCGCGCCTGTCGCAGATGCACGATTGCCTCCCGGGTCACGAGGAACGGCCCGCGTGCATTAGTCTCGAAGACCGTATTCCATTGATCCAATGTGATTTGATCGAGCGGGACGGATTCGAATACGGCTGCGTTATTCACCAGCACGTCAATCCGTCCATGAAACGCGGCCGCGGCCGCAACTGCCTTGCGAACCGAGGCCTCCGAGCGCACATCGCATTCAATTGCTTGCACGCGCCGTCCCAGCGCCTCGATGCCCTGTACTGTCTGTGCTGCCTCAGCCTTTGACGTCCGGTAGGTAATGCTCACGTCTGCGCCGGCCCGTGCAAACTCCAGGGCAATTTCTCGCCCAATGCGTCGTGCGCCTCCGGTAACAAGTGCCGATTTGCCGCTGAGGTTTTGAATGGCCATCCAAGCGCTGCTGAATCTTCTGGGCCAACTAGGCCGACCGGGTATGCAACTCGCTACTGCGGCTTGGGCGGGCTGTTGGCAGGTTGGGACTCGTTTTGTTTTGTGGAGTCGGCCGGCTTATCCTTACTTGAATCTCTTGGAGCCGCGTCCTTTGGGGGGTCTGTCGTCTTATCCTTATCAGAGCTCTTGTCCGCGTCCGCCGTCTGTTCGTGCATTTTGTAGACGGAATATTGCTCGCCCGGCCGTTTCAGCTTGACCTCGATCGCCATGTCCGACTTGTCGACCTTGTAGCTCTCGCCATAGGTCTGATAACCCTTTGCAATCACTTGCAAAAGCACATCGGAACCTGTGGGAAGCACGTCGATGACCGACTTTCCATCCTCGTCGGTTTTCAACTCCATGTTGCCTTTGTCGCCCACGAGCTGAAAGATGACCGCGGCGTTTTCGATGGGTTTTCCATCGTCATTGCGGAGGATTGTCACCTGAATCCGCGAAGTCGGAGGAGGAGCCTTGTACTTGCGTCCACGACGGTTGGAACTCTGCGCGAAACCAGCAAGACTGGCCACCAGCCCGAGGACGATTGCAAGCACGGCAAAACGAGAGATACGACGGCACCACATGGGCTTATTGTATCCGCTCGCACACTCCACAGGCGAGGAGAAGCCGGAAGCTGGCCGCGGGCCCGCAGCACCTCTCCCAAACCCAGGCGGAAGAGGCTGATTTCCGGTAAAACCAGGGAACAGGTAAACTGAAGCGGAGGTCGTTATGCCGGAAATTCAGCGCAGGAAGACACCTACGGTCAAAATCGGGCAGGTTCGTGTGGGCTGGGAAGTGCCAGTCGTCGTGCAGTCGATGACCAACACGGACACGGCGGACATCCCGGGTACGATTGAACAGGTCGAAGCGCTGGCTTTAGCCGGCTCTGAGATTGTCCGCGTGACGGTCAACAATGAAGACGCTGCCGCGGCCGTTCCGCACATCGTCGACGGCCTTGAAAAGCGCGGCATCCACGTGCCCATCGTCGGCGACTTCCATTACAACGGGCACCTCCTGCTCAAGAAATTCCCCGCGGCGGCCCGTGCGCTGGCCAAGTACCGCATCAATCCCGGCAACGCGTCCATCGGCAAGAAAGACAACGACAATTTCCAGGTCATGGTCGAGTGCGCGGTCGAGAACCAGAAGCCCGTCCGCATCGGCGTGAACTGGGGCTCCCTCGACCAGTCTCTGTTAACCAGAATGATGGACCAGAACGCCCGCTCGGCGCAGCCGCTGCCCGCCCGCGAAGTGATGATGGAGGCCATGGTCGTCAGTGCCCTGGAATCCGCCAAGGCTGCCGAGCACTTCGGACTCCGCCCTGACCAGATCATTCTTTCCGCCAAAGTCAGTGGGGTGCGCGACCTGATTGACGTCTACACCAATCTCGCCGCCCGCTGCGACTACGCGCTCCACCTCGGGCTGACCGAAGCAGGGATGGGCTCCAAAGGCCTGATTGCCTCCACGGCTGGCCTCGCACCGCTTCTTCTAGCCGGCATCGGCGACACCATCCGGGTCAGCCTGACGCCCAAACCCGGTGGTGACCGCACCGAGGAAGTTTTAGCCGCACAGCAGATTCTGCAGTCGCTCTCCATTCGCAGCTTCATGCCGCAAGTCACCAGTTGCCCGGGCTGCGGCCGCACCACCAGCACTTACTTCCAAGAACTGGCGGAGCAGATCCAAAGCTACCTGCGCACCTCCATGCCCGAGTGGCGCAAGCAATACCCCGGAGTCGAAGAGCTCAAGCTGGCCGTCATGGGCTGCGTCGTTAACGGCCCCGGCGAGTCAAAGCATGCCAACCTCGGCATCAGCCTGCCCGGCACCTTCGAGGAGCCCAAAGCCCCCGTCTACGTAGATGGCAAGCTCTATACCACTCTGCGTGGCGACACCATTGTCGCCGAGTTCAAGCAGATCCTCGACAACTATGTTCAGAGCCATTACGGAATGGGCGCAAAGCGAGACGAGTTGGTTGGCGCACACTAAGCGGACGGTTTCCTTCAACCACAAGTTCGGTGCCCCATCCTTTGCACTCTTTGCGAAGGATGGGATGGCATGAATGCATGATGCTCCGGGTTCCGCGTGGAGCCTCAACCGTGCGCGAGCGGCGCCTCCGTTCACGCGCATCTGTACCCGGCTTTCCCTCACAGGCAATTCAGCGTAAGCTGGAGCTTCCCCAAAAAGAGAGTTCGAATGCGGCGAATTGCGCTGATCCTCGCTCTGTTTCCTGCTGTCGCACTGGCCGGCCATCCCAAGCCCTGCATCTCCGCCCAGGAAGCTTCGAGCGTTTTGAATAAGGACATTTGTGTTTCAGCGCATGTCTACGAAGTGGTGGAGCTTCCGAGTGGAACTCGCTACCTGGACGTTTGCGCGCCTGAAACCCCAGACGATCAGTGCCGCTTCACCATCGTGAGCCTCCGCGAAGACCGCGACGAGGTAGGCGAGCTGCGCAAATATCGCGATATGGATGTGCACATTCGCGGGATCGTCCGGCCCATGCATGGGCGGGCAGGGATCGAGCTGAGTCATGTGCGCCAGTTCTACGGAGGCCCTCCCAAATTCAAACCCAACTCCAGGCTCCTGCACGGTTTCAGCGGCGATCAAAGCCGGCCTCCGGTCAATGACCCGAATCTCCGGCCTCAAGGCGGCCATCGCGCCTTCATGAATTCGCGCGACCAGGAACCACTCGAAAAGAATGCTCAATCCGCGAAATAGACTTCGCCTACCATCCGCGACCTGCGTTCCGGCGCAGGTCGTCCAACGCATACCGTGTGCCGCGCCAATCGACGCCGTTGTGGACCAGCGCCAGAATCATGGAGCGCAAAAATGAAAAGATCACGATCAGTGTTGCGGGTGCGAAGAAGATAGCCATCCATGGCGAGACCTGGGTGAGGCGACGATGGGCCTTGTAGACCACCCCAATCGCAAAACAGGTGAGCAGACCCGCGACCATCGTCCAGCCCCCAGCGGCGATGGCCGCGAACGGCAAGATTGCCGACACGGCAAGGCTAAGGCAGGCCAGCAGAAGAAGGCCTACACGATAGCGGTAGATTGCAAAGCCATTTTTCTCAATTAGCCTCACAACGCCCAATGCGCCGTCAATCCAGCGAATGCGTACAAGTTCCGGCCCGAGGACCACACGCTGCCGGTATCCCGCGCGCTTCACCTTCCAGCCAAAGCGCAGATCGTCGAGCACCTCCATCCTCAGCCCTTCAAAACCGCCCATCTGTGTGTAGATTTCGCGGCGAACCAGGTTGAAGCCGCCAACGCCGAAGAAGTCCCTTGCTCGCGGATCCTCGACCTTCCTCAAGCGAATGGTCCACTGTGCCAGGGCCTGCATCGCGGCCAGCATGGCGCGCTCGCCAGCGCTCTTGAAGATGAGAGTGGGCACAAGAATCAGGTGATCTGCATTGCTTTTCACCGCCTCACGCATCGCCAATTCAAGCGCCCGAGGATGAAAGATCATATCTCCATCGGTGAACAACAGCCATGGTGCCGTAGCCTCTCGCGCGGCCAAGGCCATTGCATGAGGCTTGCCCAGCCACCCTGCGGGCAAGTCGTCCGCATGGATCACTCGCAAGCGGTGTGGCCCCTCATCAGCGGCGACCTGGTCGGCAACTTCGTCCATCCGCCTTCCCGTCATGTCCGTCGAGCGGTCATCCACGGCGATCATTTCGAATTGCAAGCCGGTGGAAGCCAAAAGCGAGCAAAGCGTCTGCTGAATCGCTGCTTCTTCATTGCACGCAGGCACAATGACACTCAGATGAGGACCCACCGTTGGGCCGAGAGGCGGCAAGTCAGCGCCCTCTTCGCCCGTCAGGTCGCGAACTTGTGCCATTCCGCGCAGAGCGATCAAGGCGCGCCCAAACCAGGCAAGCGCCAGTACCCAGCTGAGGCCGTCGAAGACCCGTATCCCCGCGAGTGCCGGAATCATAGAGCCAGTATCGCCGAACCGGCCTTCTATTATTGCGCTCAGCGGCCGGTTTGGAGGTGCAGCCAACTTGCTAGGGATTCTCTTCGAGCAGCGGAGCAACGCGCGATCCAGCCCACAAGATCACACACGACACGACGAGCGAGATGAGGGTGAAACCCAGGCCGAGTCGAAGGCTTTGGGTGCGGTCGGAGATGGCGCCGATAATCGTGGGGGAGAACGTGTCTCCAAATGCGTGAATGATGAAAAGGTTGAGCCCGATGGCCGTGGCGCGGACCGGCGCCGAAACCGAATTGATGATCGCCGTATTCAACGGTCCTGTGTTGAGAAAGAGGAAAAATTCGGCAGCAAAGAGTGACGGAACAGCCCACGAAGGAGGTCCAAAAAATACCAGTGCTCCCCACGGCAGCGTCAGGGCGACGCTCCAAAACGAAAGTAGATAGAGAGCGCGATGATTGGTCCGAAGCCACCGCTGCGCTATCCACCCACCCACCAGGGTTCCGGCAATGCCATCGATCACGGTAATGCCGCCCACAACAAGGCTCGCATTGCCCACCGAGAGCCCAGCAAACCGGTGGAGGAATGTAGGGACCCAGTTCGAGATCCCGCCCATGGCAAAGGTAAGAGCCGCAAGGCCAAAAGTAGCGGTCAGATAGGCGGGGTTGCTGAAAAGTCCGCGGAATGTCGTGCGATTAACCGTGGGTTTGATATGGTCGCTTGCGCCACGCGCAGGTTCCCGTCCGATCCACATGTAAAGCGTGGCAACCATCAGGCCCGGTATGGCGCAATACAAGAACGGCGCCCTCCATCCAAACACTGACCCCATCTTTCCTCCCGCTGCATAGCCCAAAGCCGCACCAATGGGAATCGCCAGGTAAAAGATGGAGAGAACACGGTTACGGTCTTTTTCAGGATAGAAGTCGGCGAGAACTGCGGGGGCAAAGATGCCGAACGTCGCTTCACCAACCCCGACGAGGGCGTGGCGAACGAAGAGGGTCCAGTAGTCATGCACCCAGGCCGTGCCCAACGTGGCCACGCTCCACAGCAGCGCTCCGGCAATGATGAGCGGCTTGCGCGAGAAGCGGTCGCCCAGCCAGCCCGTGAGCGGCGCTACCAGCATGTAGGTGACAAAGAGTGCGGTTGTAAGCAAGCCCATTTGCTGGTCGGTCGAGTGGAACTCGCGCTGAATCAGCGACACCTCGCCGGGCAGAATGTAGCGGTCAACATAGTTGAGAAGGTTGAGGCAGAGTAGCAACCCAAACGTCCCCAGGGCGGGGCTGATGTGTGCGCGAACACGGACTCGCTGAACCGATGCGGCCAAGTAAACCACCCTGAGATAACCAAATAGAAGTTCGACGAGGCCATGAATATCACAGTCCCCACGAAACTCGCAGAAATTTGTTCCGTATTGCCTCTTCAAACGGAAGACTCTAGAATCGCTGCGGCTGATCGTGCCGAGACTACATGCATAATGGAGCGACAGAATGAACGAATATGCAAATTTGAAAAAGGAATTGGCGGGATTTGTGCAGCATCTTGAGCCCAGGCCGGGCGGATCTGCCAATTCGCAACTGCTGGATTCAGATCTCCAGCAAATACGTCAACTGGCCGACACCCTCAAATCGCGAATGCGTTCCTCCGCGGATGCGTCAACCTCCGCAACGAGTTCAGGCGCCATCGTATTGTTTACTGGGCCGAGCGGCATTGGCAAGACCACGGCCGCGCAAATGTTGTCCCACGAGCTGGGTTCCGCCGTCTTCCGGGTCGACTCAAACCAGGTCGTGAGCAAGTACATCGGGGAGACCGAGAAGAACCTGGCGAGAATCTTCGATTCAGCAGAAGCCAGTGGGGCCATTCTGTTCTTCGATGAGGCGGACGCATTGTTCGGCAAGCGATCAGAGGTAAAGGACTCCCATGACCGCTATGCGAACCAGGAAGTCAACCACCTTTTGCAACGGGCAAGGGCGCATCAAGGGCTGGTAATTCTCGGCTGCGAAAAGCCCGTCGGACTTCTTGAATCGCCTCAGTACGTCGTCGAATTCTCGGTCTCAACACATCCGCGACCGTGATTCGTTGCAAGGCGGGTATTCAGACCTGTGGCCGGGGCCAACGCGCCTCAACAATGGTGCCGATGCCGCCGCGGGGACGGAACTCCCCTCGCACCACAGCCCAGACCGGATCGCAGGCCTTGACCACGTCCTCCAACACCTGGTTGACGATGTTTTCCTGAAATATTCCAAGATTCCGGTAACTAAAGAGATACTCCTTCAGTGATTTCAGTTCGAGACAGCGTTCGCGCGGCATGTAGCGAATGGTCAGGACACCGAAATCGGGCAGTCCGGTCTTCGGACACACAGAGGTCAGCTCCGGGGCGTCGATGGAAATCTCATACCCGGGAAATTGGTTCTGCCAGGTTTCAATCGCGGGAAATGCGAAGTCGAGACCGGCCTTGGCATGTTCTTCGGTATAGCGCGGTTCCAGAGCCATCTCCCTATTGTACGAGGCTATAAATCAAGCTCCCGGGTTTGAGCTACAAGGTATTTTTCCAGACTGTTAGGCACCTCTATGTCAGAGGGGAAAGTGGTATCCATATTCAATCTCAATCGGACATTCTAAGGTGTTTCCTTTAGTCAAGTATTGCCACCGTTGAAACCTCCAGATCATTCGCGCCGTTCGTTTTGGACACAATTTTCTGCTCCCTCCAGGTATGTTGTTGAGTCCTATATACTGGCTCAGGTCAACGAATGGCGGAAGCACGAAAGCAATTGGACAGGCGCTGGCTCTGGCTCGGCGCAGTCGTGGTATTGGTTCTAGTGTTTTTCTCAGTGCGCTCCCTCACAAGAGAGCATTTGCAGGTTCGTGTCGCGCAGGTCACTCGTGAACAGCTGGCCAGCACTTCCAGCACCAATGGACGCGTCGAACCGGAAAACAATCAACAAATCCACAGTCCCATTGCCACCACAGTCAAGGCAGTCTACGTGCAGCCGGGAGACGACATACCGGCCGGAAAACTAATGATGGTGCTGGATGACATGCAGGCACGGGCCCGGGTGGCCGCCGCCGAGAGCGGAGTTAAATCTGCACAGGCCGCGCTCGACGCGGTCCTTCAAAACGGCACACTGGAACAGCGCCAAGCGTCAGCCGCCGAGTTGGCAAGGAACCGACTAGACCATGAGCAGGCTGAGCGTGATCTGCAAGCTCTCATCAAGCTCAATGCCACAGGGGCGGCCTCGGCCGGCGAAGTAGCCGCGGCCCGTCAACGGCTTGCTGCGACGCAAGCCAATCTCGATGCGTCTGTGGTCAGTTCGCAGAGTCGATACTCTCAACCGGAAGTGGCGCGGGCGCAGGCAGCTCTCTCCGATGCAGAAACCAATCTGTCGGCCGCGCAAGCGGTGGAGGCGCAAACCTCGGTTGATGCTCCGATCACAGGGACCGTTTATAGCGTGAATGCCGGTCGCAGCGAATTCGTCGAGCAGGGTGGATTGCTGCTCCAGATGGCCGATCTTCACCACGAACGCGTGCGCGCCTATTTCGATGAGCCGGAAATTGGCGGCCTCGCTGTTGGCCAGCCAGTTCTGATCAAGTGGGACGCGAAGCCTGGTCGGGTCTGGCACGGCCACATCGAGCGTGTTCCCGTCACGGTGATGAACCTGGGTACGCGCACAGTTGGCGAAGTGCTGGTCCAGATCGACGGCGGAGATGGCGGACTGTTGCCCGATACTAACGTGACCGTCACGGTAACCACTTCCAGCGAATCGGATGTGCTGAGCATCCCCCGCGAGGCGCTCTACTCTGAAAATGGCAAGACTTATGTCTTCAAGGTGGTGAACGGCGAACTGCGAAGAACCCCGGTCGTAACCGGAGCTTTCAATCTGACGCAGGAAGCTATTGTTTCCGGACTCAAGGAAGGGGACCTCGTAGCGACCGGAACGACCTCGGGGCAGCCTTTGCAACAGGGCATACCGATCCAGGTTGTGCAGTGAAGAAGATATTTCAGGCGGGCTTTCTGGCAGCAGTCTTTGCCATCTCTGCGTCTGCGCAATCTGCAACTGGACCGCTGGCGCAGGCAAATGCAGCTTTGCAGGCGGGCGAGGCAGACAGGGCATTGACACTGCTCAGTTCTCTTCCCCCATCCGCCGAGTCCCATTACCTGAAGTGCCGGGTCTTCTACTCTCTGGAGGATTGGGAATTGGCTGCGAGCGAATGCCAGCAAGCTGTCAATGCGGATGGGCAGAACTCCGAGGATCACCTGTGGCTGGGCAGGGCGCTCGGGGAGAAGGCAGACCGTGCTTCATTCCTGAGTGCTTTTTCTTTGGCAAAAAGAGTGCGAGAGGAGTTCGAAGAAGCGGCCCGCCTGAGTCCGCGCAATGCCGAGGCTCTCGCTGACTTGGGCGAGTTTTACTATAACGCGCCTGGAATCGTTGGCGGCGGCACTGACAAGGCCGAAGCAATTGCTTCGCGGTTGGACAAAGTTGACCCCACACGCGCTTTCGAGTTGCGTGCCGGAATAGCAAAACAACTCAAAGACTATGATGCGGCCGAGCGCAATTTCAAACAGGCGATCGCAGTGAGCGAGCATCCTGCATTCCAATGGATGAGGCTAGCCAGCTTCTATCGTCAACGAGGGCGCTGGCCTGAAATGGAAGCGGCCGTTCAAAGCGGCTTGAATGCAGCGGAACACGATAGGCATGCAGGCGTCGCGCTGTTCAATGGATCCTCTGTGCTCACCGAGGCCGGCAGGAATCTGGAACTGGCTACCAGGATGCTCCAGGAATATCTCGCGGGTTCGTCAAAGACAGAGGAGGCGCCGGCGTTTGTGGCGCACACGCGACTTGCACGCATCGATGCCCGACTCGGGGATGTGGCCGCTGCAAAACGGGAGCGAGCGGCGGCGCTGGAACTTGCCCATGATTATCGTCCCGCGCAGGAATTGAAGTTTTGACTGGATCTCAATTCGTGAAGAGTAGAAGGAAACAATTTGCGCCCTGGCTAGCCATCCTCATCGCGATGGCAGTTAGCTCTGCGCCATCTCTCCTCTCAGCACAGGTTTCGCTGGCCACGGTGGTTGATCTGGCGCAGCGCAACAGCACTCCTGTCCGGATTGCCCAGGCCGATGTGAATAAGGCCGATGCGGCGCTGGCAGAGAGCAAGGACGTGATCATACCTTCGCTGCTTCTAGGCACCGGGCTTCCGGCATTCCCGGAGGTGGGATTCACAGGAAACCCGCCTTCAATTTGGACCGCGACGGTCCAGTCCCTGGTCTTCAGTATTCCGCAGAAGCGCTACATTGAGGCGGCACGCTTTGGGTTGCAGGCAGCGTCCTCTAATTTGAAAGACGCACGTGAGCAGGTCGCGCTAGACGCGTCGACGGCTTACATTGAGTTCGATACGGTTGAACACGATTTGACAGCCGCACATGAGCAAGAGGGATTCGCCACTCGCCTGGTTCAGATCGAGCAAGAGCGCGCCGAGGCCGGCGTCGAACCATTGAGTGAACTATTGCAGGCGCGGTTGACGGCTGCGCAGGTTAAATTGAGGCGTCAGGAATTAGAAGCTCGCGCAGGAACGCTGGCGCAGCAGCTAGCCGGTTTGACCGGTCTGCCTGTAGGGTCGATTACACCTGACCACTCCAGCATTCCGGAAGTGCCCAAAATCACCGGCGACGAACCGTCCCGTCGTCTTTCGGGCATCGAGTCCGCGCAGATGCTGGCCCGTTCAAAACAGCGCTCAGCGAAGGGTGATGAAGAGATCGACTACCTTCCGCAGCTCACTTTTGTCGCGCAGTACAACCGCAACACCACGATCCTGAACGATGTGAATTCCTTCTTCGCCCGCCCACTTCCGGCGAATAATTTCAGCTCGGGAATCTCCATTCAGATTCCGCTATTTGATATGGCGCACCGGGCAAAATCAAAAGAATCAGCAGCGGACGCGCTTCGAGCAACAGTTGAGGCCGAACAAGCGCAACGTCAGAATGATGTGCAAATTGCTGAATTGACCGGCAGTATCCATGAACTCGACACGCAAGCCGAAATTGCGAGTTTGAAACAACAGATTGCCGACGAGCATCTAAAGGCTGTGCTTACCCAACTGGAACTGGGGAACGGGTCTGGAGCTGGGCCCAACGCCACGCCTCAGCTCTCGCCCAAAGCCGAACAGCTGTCGCGCATCGATGAAAGCGAAAGGCTTATGGAAGCACTGGACGCCGGGTTCGAACTCGTGAAGGCGAGGCTGAGCCTGCTTCGGGCGCTCGGCCACATGGAAGACTGGTTAAACGAGTTGCACCCCAAATAGTCCCATTCCCCGCTTGGGCGCCTGAGAAATGCCGAAAATGGTAGAATTGAAAGGATGGCTATGCCCCTGAAAACGCTATTCCTGAACCCGCCCTCGTTTGAGAATTTCGATGGCGGTGCGAGCTCGCGCTGGCCGGCGACGCGCGAGATTGAATCTTACTGGTACCCGGTATGGCTGACATACCCGGCTGGACTTCTGGAGGGCTCACGGCTGCTCGACGCGCCGCCCCACCATGTCTCCGCCGACGAAACCATTAAGATCTGCAAGGACTACGAGTTCCTGGTCCTCTTCACCTCTACGGTAGGCTGGGAGGGCGACCAACGGCTGGCCGAGGCGATCAAGACCGCAAACCCTTCTATTCGCATTGCTTTCGTGGGACCGCCGGTCACTACGTCCCCCGACAAGGCTCTGAACGAGTGCCCAGTGCTGGACTTTATCTGCCGCCGCGAGTTCGATTACTCCGTCGTCGAGTTTGCCCAGGGCAAGCCTCTCAACGAGATTCTTGGCATCAGCTATAAGCAGGATGGAAAGATCGTCCACAACCCTGACCGTCCGCAGATCGAGGACCTGGACGCGATGCCCTGGGCCACCAAGATCTATAAGCGAGACATGGATGTGACGCGCTATAACGTTCCGTTTCTGCTGCATCCGTACATCGCTCTGTATTCCACGCGCGGTTGCCCAGCGCAATGCACTTTTTGCCTCTGGCCGCAGACTCTCAGCGGACATGCATGGCGTAAGCGTTCCACCGATGATGTTGCCGCCGAACTGGCATGGGCCAAGCAGAACTTCCCCGAAGTCAAGGAGTTCTTTTTCGACGATGACACGTTCAACATTCAAAAGGTCCGTACTGTAGAACTCTGCGAAAAGCTCAAGCCGCTCGGCCTCACGTGGAGCTGCACTTCCCGCGTGACCACCGACTACGACACGCTCAAGGCCATGAAAGAGGCGGGTTGCAGGCTGCTGATCGTGGGCTTCGAGTCAGGCGATCCGCAAATTCTGAAGAACATCAAGAAGGGCGCCACCGTCGAGCGTGCGCGCGCCTTTGCCAAGGATTGTCACGACCTGGGCTTGACGATTCACGGCGACTTCATTCTCGGCCTGCCGGGCGAAACCAAGGACTCCATTCGCAACACAATCAACTTCGCCAAGACGCTGGACGTGGAGACCATCCAGGTTTCCATCGCACATGCCTACCCCGGCACAGAGTTTTATGACTATGCCAAGGCCAATGGCTTCATTGTGAACACGGCGGCAATGATGGATGAGGGCGGCCACCAGATGGCTCACATCGAGTATCCCGGCCTGCCTACTGATTACGTGCTCGAAATGGTCCACCGCTTCTACGATGAGTATTATTTCCGGCCCAAGGCAGCCTTCCGCGTCATTTGGAAGGCGATCGTCAACCGCGATGTGCCGCGGCTTTACGTGGAAGCAAAAGCTTTCATGAAGCTGCGTGCGCAACGCAACAAGATGGTGAAGGTGGCCCGCAGTCAACAGGCCGACCCGCCGGCTCCAGTAGGCGCGGGCGCTTAGAGCGACCGGCGAAATCGTTCATCATTGAGGGCGGAGTCCGCGTCGGCGGGCGTCCGCCCTCCTTTTCTCTTCGATTGCACGTTGGGATTGCAGCAACTGATGAAGCATCACCGGCTTTCTCCGAGGCAGTATGCAATATTGGGACTGGTTGCGATTTGCGCGCCTCTCGGCGATACCTGCCTCTCACGCGGCATGACCAGCCTGCCTCCTATTACCCTGGCCCATCCCTTCACGCTCATCGACGCAGTTTTCACTCCATGGATCGCCGCTGGAATTGCGCTGCTGATTGGTTTCTTCGCAAGTTATCTCACGGCGCTCTCCTGGGCAGACCTCACGTTCGTACTTCCTGCCACCGCCTTTGGCAATGTCATCGTCGCCTTTCTCTCCCGCTTCTGGCTGAATGAGCCCATCTCCGTGGAGCGCTGGGCGGGAATCGTGCTCATCACGGTCGGCGTGGGATTTGTTGCCCAGGGCCCATCTTTGACTGAGAAGCAAATGCCAGACCTCGAGTTGAAAGAGGAGGAGGTGCGATGATGCTTCCCTACCCTTCAGCGCGTCCCGGGCCATGGTTCGCTACGGCGATGATTGCGGCTATCGTTCTGAGTTCGACCACCGGCGAGGTACTTACTGCAGCGGCGATGAAGTCGATTGGCGATCTGGATGAAATTCGCGCCCGTTCGGGCATGACGGGTGCCATCCGGGCCGTCATTACCTGCCCACTGTTCTTTGCCGGCGTGGGATTTCTGGCGCTGGCTTTCTTCTCGCTACTCTTTGCACTGAATCATCTGAATCTGAGCCTGGTCGCGCCCGCTTCGGCATCCCTCACGCTGGTCACCAACGCTATCGCGGCCAAGCTTTTCCTCAAAGAGAATGTTGACCGGCGCCGTTGGACGGCTGCGGTGCTGGTATGCATCGGCGTGTATTTTCTGGCGCACTGAAAAGCAGCTTTCAGCTCCCAGTTTTCAGCGGCTCTTTACAAATCGCATCAATCCCTGCGGCTTCAAGTCCGGATCGAGGAATCTCCGCGGCTCGCCAACATTTGCGCACACTGCCTCGGCTGCGAGATGACCCGAGCGCGCCGCGCTCTCCATGGTGGACGGCCAGCCGGTTGCGACCCAGTCGCCGGCGAGGAAGCAGTTCGGCCAAGGTGCCGCCGTTGGCGGTCGTGACCCGTCGATTCCCGGCGGTACACCGAAAGTGGCGCGGACTTCCTTGACCAGCACAGCCTTCTCCAATTTCGCCGAAGCCGCTGCGGGAAAGAACTCGCCGAGTTCGCTCACACCCTGCGTTATGGCCTGCTCGCGGCTAAGAGCGGCGAAGCTCCGCGACGCGCTCACGACCAGTTCCAGGTAACTTCCCTTCAGGTTGCGCCAAGGCTGCAGCCGGCTTTTGTTGTACATCCAATGAAGTTCGCGGTCCAGCAGCACGGCATGGTCGAGGTTGGTGATCTCGCGATCGAACCAGAGGTGCACGCTACAGATAGGCCAGTGCTCGTGACGCTCAATTTGCCGCACCAGGGAATCCACTCTTTCGGCCGGCGGCATCTGAGGAATCAGTTTCGCCGTCGCTTCGAACGGCAATGCTAGCACAAGAAAATCCGAGGTGATGTTCTCGGCGCGGGTGGCGAGGGTCCACTGTGAAGTCTCCTCATCCCACTCCGCCGACTCCACATTAGCATTCAAGTGAACACTCGATCCGCGTCCCATGAGGAACTCTGCCGCTCCGGCATACAGTTCGCCGAGTGGTACGGAACTCATGCCCATGCTGCCCGCCTGAGCCGAATTCATGAAGAGTTCGCGAATCACCTTGGCCGCGTATGGCAACGCGATATCGTCAAGATCGGCATTCAGCGCGCTCGCAATCACCAGCCGCCAAAAGCGGTCCACGGCGCCTTGCGTCTGCCTGTTACGCTTGAGCCACGCCCCAAGGCTTTCAGTCGAGTTATGCGGCACGGGCCGCAGCAGCGCGCGAAAGGCGCGACTCAGGGCGAGTTTGTCCGCAGCCGTGAAGGCCTTGGCTGTTAGAAGCCTGGGCAATCCGTGCAGCGGAGCGGGTAAACACGATGGGCCAAGGACGGATCGCCGGCCGCCCGGCTCAATCATCGTCATTTCACTGGTCCAGTGAATCTTGTCCAGAACTCCAATTCGTTTGTAGAATCCGATCAGATTTGTGCAGCAGCCGAAGAGCACGTGCTGGCAGTTGTCGATGACTTCATTGACGCCTGGATGAAGGTACGACGACGCTCGTCCACCCAGGTAGCCGCGGCGCTCGACGAGCTGCACGTGGAAACCGGCCTCGGCCAGTGCGCACGCGGCACTCATGCCGGCTACACCGCCACCCACCACGGTCACGGTTTTTTCCGGCGTCTGTTGCGAAAGGCCCAATGCTTCTCCTCGAGGTCTATTTTCCAGATAGCCTGGTCCAAGCCATGCGCGACAGTCCTGCACCGAGTATTGCGATCTTCTCTGTCAGTGGCACACTGACCCGATGTGAAAACACGTCGTACCGGGCAAGCTCAATGCGCTTGAGCAAGGCGTGGTAAATCGACACAAGCACCCAGAGCGCCGGCCTGCTCTGGCTGTCGATCAAAGGCGATAAGGCCTGCGCCGACGTATAGTAATTTTCCGCGCGACGTGCAATCTCCTCCAACAGTGCCCTTTCCTGGGGAGTCGGCGGGGTTCCGGGAGGACGACGCAGCAAAGCATCGAGAGAGACATGATGCGCGGCGAGGTCTGCCAGGGGCAGATACACTCGATTCCGGCTTGCATCCTCTGCCACATCGCGCAAAATGTTGGTCAGTTGAAACGCGATGCCGGTCTCCTCGGCCAATTTTTCCGCACGCGGATCGGTATACCCAAAGATGCGAATACATACCAGGCCAACTACGGACGCAACCAGATAGCAGTAGCCATAGAGATCGTTGAATGTCGCATAGGTATCGGGCGCACTGCTCGTCGCCGGCTTCAGGTCCATTGTCGTTCCGGCCACTAATTCGTCGAGCAAATTCAGCGGGATCGCGAAGCGCGCGGTAGCGTCGCGCACGGCCACGAAAACCGGATCGGCTGTCGTGCCGCCCTGGCTCGCCTCGCGCCATGCCGTCAGCCATGCATCAAGCCGCCGGCGGCGCTCATCGCGGGAGAGGCTTTCATCGTCGGCCAGGTCGTCGGCACGGCGCATGAATGCATAGATGGCGCAGATTGCATTCTTCCGCGCCGGGGGCAGAGCCAGAAAGGCGTAGTAGAAATTTTTCGCTTCGCGTTTGGCGATTGCCCGGCAGACCGCGTAAGCTTCGTCCAATGTAAGTGCGTGCGTCGAGCCGCCTTCCCTCAAGAACGTACCCCGAGGCGGAAAAATGGCAGCATCTTGCCGCTTAGAGCGCGCAACGCCAGCGCCAATTTGGTACGCTTTGAGATGGCCGGTCTTGCGCTCAACACATCATAGTCCTGGCGCTCAATGGCTCTGAGGATTTCAAATCCGCCGCGGCTGAAGAGGTCAAGGTCCACCGCCAAATCGCGGCTGACCATGCCGATCAATGGGAGCCCTTCCTCAAACAGCCTTCGCGCAAAATCCACTTCATAATCAAGCAACGCGCGGAAACTCGGCGTGGCAATTCCCTGCGCAATGACTTCGTCGCTTACGCCGAAGCGCCGCATTTCCTCTTGAGGCAGATACACGCGATTCTTGGCGAAATCGACGCGCACGTCCTGCCAGAAGTTGGCCAGTTGCAGAGCGGAGCATGTTGCGTCCGACAGCCTGAATCGCTCCTCGTCTGCATAACCGCAGGCGTATAGCACCAGGCGGCCCACGGGATTGGCTGAATAACGGCAATACTCCAGAACTTCCTGCATGGTGCGATAGCGGCTGACAGTCTGATCCTGGCGAAACGCGGTCAGCAGATCGGCAAATGGCTCCTTGGGAATCGAGCAGGCACGGATCGTCTCCTTCAACGCAACAAAGACAGGATGGCGCGCGCGGCCTTCGTAGCAGGCATCCAGTTCTCGACCCCACATGTCGAGGAGCGCCAAGGCGATTGCCGGATCTGCTACCTCGTCGCCTAAATCGTCGGAGACGCGGCAATACGCGTAGATCGCATGAAAATGAGGCCGCAACGCTTTGGGCAAAAACCACGTGGCAACGTGAAAATTCTCGTAATGCGACTCGGCCAAACGCTTGCACCATGCGCTTGCCTCTTCGAGCGAGGGCGGGGCCGCCGGCATGCGATACACCGCGGGCAGAGCAGTCCAACCACGGGCGATTAACTCGTCCTTGGGCAGCGCATCATTGTCCGGGTGTAGGGTTGCCGTGGTCATTCCGTTGCCTCAGGGCACGATGGCGGTCTTGATTTCGCTGCTCCGCTTCATCAACTTCTCGAAGACCCGGTTGAGTTCGTAGAGATGGGCATGTCCAGTGATGAATGCGCCGGCCTGGAATCGACCGCTCGCAATCAGGTCCAGCGACCGGCGGCAGATTGCCGGGGTGTGGTGGAAAGTGGCGCGGAGCGTGATGTCGCTGTAGTGGATGCGATTGGTGTCGAGGTTGACTTCAGTACCGACGGCACAGCCACCAAAGAAGTTTACAGTGCCTCCCTTGCGCACCATCTCAACGGCTTCCTGCCAGGTTTCCGGCATGCCCACAGCTTCAATCGCAATGTCGACGCCGCGATTCTTTGGTGTCAGTGCGCGCGTTTCGCGGATGGCCTTGCGAATGGTGCTGGCCTGGACCACGTGAGCGGCTCCCAATTGCCGCGCAGCTTCAACCTGGCCATCATGCTTGACCACCGCAATCGCCACGCATCCTGACAGCGCGGCCACATGCAATATCATCAGGCCCAGCGGGCCGCCCCCGATTACTGCCACGACGTCGCCGGGGCGAGGATGGGAATCTTCAAAGCCGTGCACAGCACATGCCAGGGGTTCAGTCAGCGCTGCGTGCTCCAAGGGAACGTGATCGGGAACGTGGAGAGTGTTCTTGGCGACGATGCGAGCTGGAATGTGGATGAACTCCGCGTAAGCGCCGTTGTTGAAGAGCAGGTCGTCGCAAAGGTTTTCCTGGTTGCGCTCGCAGAAGTAGCATTTACCGCAGGGCGCAGAGTTGAGCGCCACCACGCGGTCGCCTGGAGAAAAGTCGGTGACGCCGGCACCTGCCTGCACAACCGTGCCAGCCAACTCATGACCAAACAATGCCGGAGGCACAATCATGCGCGCGTGATATCCGCGGCGAAATACTTTCAGGTCCGTTCCGCATGTGAGCGCAGCGCCCACGCGAACGATCAGTTCTCCCGGAGCCGCCTTGGGCACTGGTACACTTTCGATCCGAACGTCCTCGCGTCCGTGCAGCACCGCGGCCCTCATGGTTGTCGCCACCAGGTGCCTCCTTACTCCGCTCCAACCCCGAAGACAGGTTCTATCATAATCTTCATCGAATCCGCTTGCGGGTTCGAAGCCAGTTCGATCGCCGCAACGGCTTCTTCGATCGGGAACCGGTGCGAGATCAACTGCGTCAGGTCAAATCCATTGCGATAGCCGCCGAAGACCAGGCCGGTCACTTCGTCAAGGATGGGAAACGACGAGGAGTACGACCCGAGCAGCGTCTTCTCGTCTACACATACCGCGGCGGGATCAATGGTGACTTCGCCATGCTGAGTTTGGGCAAATAGCATCACTTTGCCGCCTGGACGGGCTGCATCCATCGCGGTACGAACCAGCGCTGTCCCGCCCACGGCTAGAATCACGGCGTCCGCGCCCCGGCCGTCGGTTTCGGCAAAAACTCTGTCGAGCACGTTCTCGCTCCCTGCATGTATTGGATGCCGCAGTCCGAATTTGGCTGCTATTGCGTGGCGCTCGAGGTAAAGATCCGAGGTCAGCACCCGGGCCCCAATACGGCTTGAGAGCACCGCGTGCATCAGCCCGATCGGCCCCTGGCCGATGACTAGAACCGTGTCGTCTGCGGCAAGATTGAGCAGTTTGACGCCCTTCAGCACGGTGTTCACCGGTTCGACGAAGGCCGCCTGTTCAAAAGGCACGCCATCTGGAATCCGGACGACACCGCGGTTGGCGACGACGAAGTCCATGACCCGAATGTATTCGGCAAAGCCGCCGCCTGATGGCTCAAAGCCGGCGGTGACTCCAGTCTTCTTGTAAAGCGGGCACTGGGCAGGGGTTCCTTTACGGCAGTAGTAGCACTCGTTGCACGGGACGTGGTGAAAAGTCATGCCACGGTCGCCCACAGCGAAGCTGGTAACGCCCTGACCGACTGCCACGATGGTTCCGGCCATTTCATGCCCGAAGATGCGTGGGGCGGAATGAGAGCCGTAATGAATCTTCTTGAGGTCGGTGCCGCAAATGCCGCAGGTGGCCACTTTGACGAGCAGTTCGCCCGGCCCGATAGGGGGCACCGGAACGGTTTCGACACGCATGTCGTTCACGCCGTGGTAGACGACAGCGCGCATGGTGGCGGGGATCTTCGTTTCCGCTGTGCTTTCACGGTTTGTGATTTGGGTAGCCATTCAGTTCTCTGATGTGACCTCATTGATCCAGAAAATTGAGCAACGACTCAGCAATGCTTTGGGAAGCTCTTCTGCTATTTTCGCCCATTCGCACCAATGCGGGCCAGTACCCAGGCCTCAGGAGCGCATAAAGGATAAAGGCGGCGGTCTTAAACTGGCCGTCTGGCGATATAAAGCGGTTGAAGTCGGGCAATTCTTCGCTGAAACCGTCACTGACGCCCTTGACGCAATAGAACGGAATGCCCCGCATCGCAGCCAGGCGGGCAAGGGCGGCGGCTTCCATATCCACCAGGCTTGCTCCGTAGGTGGAGGCGAGGCGGCGCTTCTCGGACGCGCCCGCTACTTTGGGGCTGGTAGCAAGCCAGAGGTCGCCGGCTCCCGCGTCGCATCGGAAACGCTCGCCGGTGCGGACGTCGATGACGCCGGCGACGTTGTGGGCGGTGCCCGGCTCCACGTCGGAGGCGAGGGCGCCGGCCCAGCCGATGGAGAGGACGAGGTCGATGGGGCCGCCGTCTTCGAGGGCGGCGAAGGCACGCGTGGCGGCCTGCTGGCCGGCTCCGGCGCAGACGGCGTCCCACTCCTCTTCTTCAGTGCGCTGTGCCCAGAAGCGGATGCCATTGCGGGTACTGTGCGGCCAGCCGCGCACGAGGGGTTTGAGCTCGCCCGGCATGGCGGCGATGATGGCTACTCGGGTCATACTATCGGCTTACCACCGGAACCATCCGCCTCGGTCTTTGTCGAATCTGTCCTCGATAAAAACCATACCAGTAAAAAGCGGAAGCAAAACTGCAACCATAGAGCGGCTTTGTCCGCTGGCGTCCAATGCCTGAACAGAGCGAGTGCGAACAATGCCGATGGTAGAAGTAGCTCCGATCAAAGAATTGCCTCGATGCCCTTGCGACGGATGACGTTGAGGAGAGCTAGAGAGGGCCCTTTTGGCTGTTTGACGCCGCGCTCGAGTTGCGAAAGGTAGCCGACGGTCAGATTCAACATGCTGGCCAGAGCAGCCTGGCTGAGGTTGGACCGTTCGCGAAGCGCGCGAATCTCTCTCGGGCTGATCGGCTCGGCAAGCGGATGAGCCTTTTCGCCCAGGTGACGGACTGTGATCTTGCGAAAGGTGGCTTCGTCCATGATCCCGAGGCGGTGCTGATCGGCAGCCATCTCAAGCAGTGCCTCGCTAAGGGCGCTTAGTTTTTTCTTCTTTGTCATGGCACGATCTCCTCGAGGCTGTCCTCGTCAAGAGCCTTTGAAAGTGTCTCTGTCGAAGCGTTCAACCAGTTCAAACCGATCTGCCGCAATTCGGCCAGTTCATCCGGTTCGATCTTCTCTCGCTCACTTTTGGCAAAGCCGAAGAGAAACACCGCACGGCCTGCTCGCCTGTACGCGATGATCGTTCCATAATCGCCAGACCGCCCTTTTCCCGGACGAGCGACTCGCTGTTTGATGAGTCCGCCACCGAGATCAACATGGATCAAGCCTCGCTCAGCACGTTCAACCGCCTCTCGCAGAGCGATCCGTTCGCGACGAATAAATCGAGCCATGCACTTCGTAAGGTAGACTTGCACTGGCCCCTACTAACACTCAGAACTATAGCACTGTGAATGACCTTCTGCAATCAAGACTGCCGATTCGTCAGATCTTGCGGCGCATAGCCGTTGGCGCGGAACCAGTCGATGGCGGCGCGCATAGCGGGGTAGACGGGCAGGATGCGGAAGCCCAGTTCCTGTTGGGCGCGGGCACTGGAGGCGAACATCTTCTTTCGGCCCATGCGAACCTCCTCCAGCGTGGCGCGCGGCTCTTTGCCGCGGATGCGGCCGCTGATCCATTCCTCAAAAAAGGCATAGGTGGCGGCGATGGCGAACGGGATTTTCGTGGTCGGCGAGGGGATGCCGGTGATGCCCGACATCTTGTCGAGAATCTGCTTGAGGGTCAGGTTTTCGCCGCCGAGGATGTAGCGGCGGCCGGGCTGGCCCATTGTCAGTGCGGTGACATGCATGCGGGCAACTTCGGCGACGTCGACGAGGTTGAGGCCGGTGTCGACGTAGGCCGGGAATTTGCGGTTGAGAAAGTCGACGAAGATGCGGCCGGTGGGCGTGGGCTTGGCGTCGTTGGGGCCAATGGGGGTGGTGGGGTTGAGGATGATGACCTGCTGGCCATCCTGGGCGGCAGCGAGGGCCTGCTGTTCGGCCATGAACTTGGAGCGTTTGTAGTGGCCGACCATGTCGGCGAGCGAGACGGGCGTGTCTTCATTGATGACGATGCCGTCTGTCCTAAAGTGCATGGTGGCGACGCTCGACGTGTAGACGACGCGCCGGACTTTGGCCTCGCGGGCGAGTTTGAGCAGGTCGCGGGTGCCGTCGACGTTGGCGCGGTACATGGTGTCGGGATCGCGAATCCAGAGGCGGTAGTCGGCGGCGACGTGGACTACTGCATCGCAGCCTTCAAGGGCGGGAGCAAAGGACTCGGGACGGGCGAGGTCGCCGGCAACGGTTTCGCCGGGGATGCCTTCGAGGTTATTGAGATTGCTGGTTTTGCGGACCAGCATGCGGAGGTCAGCGCCTTCGGCGGCGAGAGCCTTCGCCACGTGATGGCCGACGAAACCGGTGGCGCCTGTGAGGAAGATCCGCATGGTTGAACTTCAATGGTAACTGGCAGACGGAGGTCGGGCCAAAAGTCGATTTGGCACGGCAGATTCAGTCGATTGGCGTTGCTGCATTAGCAGGTCATTTTGGGCAGCTTTTGGCGTTTTTTGGCTCTTTTTGGCATTTTTTGGCAGATTTTGGGGTGTTTTACTGTGAGGTTTTCTGTAAGACTGTGAAGTCGATCATCGCATCCGGTTGAATTTGAATTAGTTAGGTGACGTTGTACAGTTTTACAGTTTCACAGTGCGCTTTTGCGGTTCGCTTCGCCAAGGACGAACGCGCTAATACATGAGAAAGAGCGCCGCCCGGGGCAAGCTTCCACTCCGCTGGATGAATGCTGTGCTGCGCTCCAACTGTGGATCATGGCGAAGGAAAAGAGAATGCGGTGAGTCCAACGTATCTTACTCATTCATTAATGGTTCGGCATCGCCTTGGCGAAGAAAAGGAGTAGGAGGATCGAGGGAAAAAAGGGGTATCCTCCAGGCCACCGCTACTCCAGCGAATCGGGGTGGAGGGCGATGTTGGTTTCGCCGGCGGATTTCTTTTCGTTGTAGGCCTTGACCCAATCTTCCCAGTGCTTGCCGGCGGCGCGATCCTTGCCGGTGAATTCGAGGCGGGCGATCTCGGCAAAGCTGAGCTTGCGCTTGTCGGACGCGGAGGGCGTGAAGTATTGGAGAAAGGAATCGGCCAGCGATGCGCCGATTTGGCGGTTGAAGATGTAGGCCTGAATGCGCTCGCCGGATTTCAGCGTAAGGGTGACGTCGCCACGATATTCGAAGGCCTTCTCGAGGGCCTTGCGGATGTCTTCGTCGCTGGCCAACTCAGGGATCCAGCCTTCGAGTTGTTCGTGTTGGGTGCCGGGTGCGAGTTCCAGCGCTTCGACCTGCTCCATGGAGTATTTCAGGACTTCGGCGGTCATGCGTTGGTCTCCTCGAGGGTGTGGGACGGGCGCTCGATCTGCACCAGAGAGGCGGGGCCGTGCGGCGCGGGCTCATTGAGCAGGTTGAGGGCGTGGCGGTCGCGATATCTGCTGAACGTGCCCCGCACCATGCCCCAGATGCCTGACAACGAGCCAAATCCATCGATGACCGCGGTGGGCTCATAGCCGCAACTCACCATGCAATTGGCGCACTTGGGATTGCCGCTGGCTACGCCATACTCCTCCCACTTGGTGGTTTCAAGCAGTTCCTTGAAGGTCTCTGCATAGCCATCCTGGAGCAAGTAGCACGGGCGCTGCCAGCCGAAGATGTTATAGGCCGGCGAACCCCACGGGGTGCACTCGTATTTGCGGTCGCCCATCAGGAACTCAAGAAACAGGGGCGACATATTGAACTTCCAGGTCGGCTTGCGGTTGGAGAGGATAGCGCGGAAGAGCTTGCGCACGCGAGCGCGGCCGAGGAAGCGGTGCTGGTCCGGGGCCATTTCGTAGCTGTAGCCGGGCGAAAGCACGATGCCCTCGACGCCCATCTCCATGACATCGTCGAAGAATGCGCGGACATTGTTGGGATCTGTGCCGTCGAAGAAGGTGGCGTTGGTAGTGACGCGGAAGCCGCGCTTGACCGCTTCCTTGATGCCTTCAACGGCGATGTCGTAGCCGCCTTCGCGGCAGACGGAGAAGTCGTGGTGCTCGCGGTCGCCGTCGAGATGGACGGAGAAGGTGAGGTACTTGGAGGGCGTAAACTCCGGCAAGCGGCGCTTGAGCTCAAGCGCGTTGGTGCAGAGATAGATATACTTCTTGCGCGCGATGAGGCCGTTGACGATTTCGACGATCTGCGGGTGCAGCAGCGGCTCGCCGCCGGGGATGGACACCATGGGTGCGCCGCACTCGTCGACCGCGGCGAAACACTCCTCGGGCGTGAGCTGCTTTTTGAGGATGTGCGGCGGATACTGTACCTTGCCGCAGCCGGCGCAGGCCAGGTTGCAGCGGAAGAGCGGCTCAAGCATAAGCACTAGCGGGTAGCGCTTGTTGCCGGTGAGCTTCTTCTTGATGACGTACCAGGCAACCGTACCCATCTGCGAAACAGGAACAGCCATATTTTGGTAATCCCTCCGTGTAGTTTTGCCCCACTCTTAGAGTAGCGCGGGGGGCGGAAATTATCTGCAAACTTGATTTTCTCGCTATCGCGATGGATCCATGCGGGTTAGCGAGCTTTCGGGGCTAAAGCCCCCTTTTGCGTTTTGACGGGTTGAGGGGCCTGAAGGCCCCTGCTCCCTCCGAATTGATCCCGAGGCTCGTTCGTTTTTCCTCCAGGGCTGAAGCCCTCGTCCTTTTTTGCAGCCTTTCGGCAAAACATCTGTACCCGATCACAAAAACACTGCAGGTCCTTCGACTCGCTGCGCTCGCTCAGGATGACAACTCAAAACAAAAATTGCGATGCTTTGCTGCATTGGGAGGCATTGCACATGATGCATTGTTCCATTGCGAGGCATCGTTCCATCACGATGCGCGCTCCATGGCCCGCTTGTAGCCGGTGAGGGCGAGGAGCGGGAAGTAATTACGATACATGTCGTAGGCCAGATAAAAGACTCGCGGAAAACCGGTGCCCGTGTAGAGCGCCTGCCGCGCAGGGCCCGTTCCGGTCGATTCGTCCCAACCGCCGTCTGCTTTCTGTCGCGTGAGCAGCCAGCGCACTCCCTTGGCGAGTGAGTCGGAGCGGTCGTCACC
>OBLU010000702.1_pt1 | contig 31339 bp, 25 predicted proteins | sample 1518681 | NCBI WGS metagenome assembly OBLU01 (sample SAMEA3539304, study PRJEB22396) | soil metagenome | biome: tundra; feature: field; material: soil | place: USA | collected 2010-05 | depth 0.15 m
CCTCCATCTCAGACACAGCATCGTGTTCAGAACTTCAAACACGTTCATGGCACACAACAGAACCTCCACTTAAACCCCTGTCCGAATTTGCTGAGCCGGCTCTGTTATCCATGCGCCCGTGATCAATTAACTCATCATGCATGCTGGGGATGCTCGAATTCAGATTGGTCTTGCGCCGCTGCGACCAGAATCCATCATGAAGATCCACTGCGCTTACCGGCACTGTTTTCAGCTTGGCAAATTGGGAACGCGAAAGATCAATCACTCCGGCGCTGCTCCATGTCTCTGCCGCTGCACTGGACGATTGCGACTGATCAGCGAGGAATGAGAGCAGGCCTCCGGTCTTTGGCTGCACGGCCGCGAGCGCAGGCGATGCAATGGAAGCTGCGGCGGAAGCGATGAAGGTTCTGCGCGATAACTTGTGTTTCATGAATGTTCTCCTCCCGCGAGTTGCGGCGAGTTGGATCGCAGATGTTCATTGCCATTGGATATATTCGGTTTTCACTGTCCGACCGTCAATCAACCCAAGCGAGTCAGGCTAATTCGCGGGCGCACTCTGCGTCTCAATCAGCCTAAACCGCTTCCCGTCAGTGTCGAAACTACATTGGAACGATGCGACCAGGAAAAAGCTTAAAACTCCGATTCCGTTGTGCAGATTATTGGAAGCCGCTGAATCTTCGGGCCCGACGCAGCCGTCGGAGGAGAACAGGCTTCCATGGCCTCGCGGCTTTGCCCCTCCGCTCCGCTGGATTCCCAATTCGCCACGCTCTTTCGTCCCCTATTCCCGTAAAGACACTGGATGATCCTCCATCGATCACAGTTTCCCTTCGACAGCCGATAAAGGGAACAGTGTGAGCGCTGCCCTGCCTTCCGCCGCGACAACAACCGTTCGCGGCAGACGGTTCGCGCTGTGCTCCGTGTCAGACCGGAAGCCCCGCTGGCTCCGTGGAGAACACTCGCATGCAAGATCAGGATGTGATTCGTGAGTTCCTGGTGGAGAGTCATGAAAACCTCTCTCGCCTGGATCAGGAACTTGTTGAACTGGAAAAGCGGCCGCAGGATACAGCGCTGCTGGCCAGCATCTTTCGCACCATTCACACCATCAAGGGGACCTGCGGCTTCTTTGCGTTCTCCACGCTGGAGAAGATCACCCATGAAGCTGAAAGCCTTCTGAGCCAGTTGCGCGATGGCAAGCGGGAGCTGACGCCGTCGCTGATCTCGCTCATCCTTGAGACGGTCGACGCCACGCGCAAGGTGCTGGCCTCGATCGAAGCGAGTGGAGATGAAGGATCCGACAGCTTCGAGGAGATCACCGAGCGGCTGCGCCTCGCAGCACAGTCGCCGACAGAGATTGAGAGCCAACGCGGTCCTGATGTGGCGCCCGCCCGCTCGCCGGAACCTGAGGGAGTGAAAGAAGCCTGCGAGACGCCGGAGAAGCCGAAGGCCGAAGAAAACGGCGTGAAGTCGTCCGCCGTGGCCGATGCCAATATACGTGTCGGTGTGGGGCTGCTGGACAAGCTGATGGACCTGGTGGGCGAGCTGGTGCTGACGCGCAACCAGATTCTGCAATTCAACACTGAGCGAGAAGATGCGGCTCTCAACGCCACTTCGCAGCGCCTGAACCTGATCACCAGTGAGTTGCAGGAGGGCGTGATGAAGACGCGCATGCAACCCATCGGAATGGTCTGGAACACGCTGCCGCGCGTGCTGCGCGACATGGCAGTGTCCCTTGGCAAACAGATTCGCCTGGAGATGGATGGCGCCGACACGGAGCTCGACCGCACCATCATTGAGGCCATCAAAGATCCGCTCTTACATCTGGTGCGCAACTCGTGCGACCACGGCATCGAAGCGCCGGAGATTCGCGTACAAGCCGGCAAGCCGGCGCAAGGCCGGCTCTCCCTGCGCGCCTATCACGAAGGCGGTCAAGTCAACATTGAAATCGGCGATGACGGGGCGGGCATCGATGTTGCGCGGGTGAAACAGAAGGCCATTGAGAAAGGGCTGCTGCGCTCAGAACAAGTGGAGAAGCTGAGCGATCGGGAGGTTCTGAACCTGATCTTCCAGCCCGGATTTTCGACGGCGCAAGTCATAACCAACGTCTCAGGCCGCGGCGTTGGCATGGACGTAGTCAAATCCAACATCGAGAAGATCGGTGGCGTGGTCGATATTTTCAGCAGACCTGGCGAGGGTACCACGGTCAAGCTGAAAATCCCGCTGACTCTCGCGATTATTCCTGGCCTCGTGATTACAAGTGGAGGAGAACGGTTCGTGATTCCCCAGGTCAGTCTGCTTGAGCTTGTTCGGCTCGAAGGCGATTCCTCTGAAAAGCGCATCGAGCACGTGCACGGAACGCCCGTCTACCGCCGGCGCGGGAGCTTGTTGCCGGTCGCCTATCTGAATGAAGTGCTGGGACTGAAGTCGGCCGAGCGGGCTGAGGCAGTCAGCATGGTCGTGCTGCAGGCGGAAGACCGGCAATTCGGTCTCATCGTCGACGGCATCAACGACACGCAAGAGATTGTCGTGAAGCCCCTGGGCAAGCAACTGAAGGGGATCACTGTGTATGCCGGAGCTACCATCATGGGCGACGGCAGAGTGGCACTGATTCTCGACGTGCTCGGCATCGGCCAGAGCGCCGGCGTGCTTACCGAATCGCGCGAGCAATCCCGTGCGGCGGCAGAACAGAAAACGCAATCTGGGATGGAGCAGCAGCGGCTGCTTCTGTTCCGGGCCGGCTCTTTCGATCGTCTGGCCGTACCGCTCTCGCTGGTCGCGAGGCTGGAGGAATTTCCGTGCAATGTAATCGAGCATGCGGGCGGATGCCAGGTGGTGCAGTACCGGAATCGCATTCTTCCGCTGGTGCCTCTTCGCACTGTGCTTGAGCCCGGCGCTCCTGATCCGGACGTGGCGGCCGATCCGTTGCAGGTGATTGTGTTCAACGACGGCGATCGCAGCGTGGGTGCGGTGGTCGATCAGATTCTTGACGTCGCCGAAGATGTGGTCACAATCCGGCAGAAGTCGGGCCGCAAGGGCTTGCTCGGCTCGGGCGTAGTGGGCAAACGCGTCACGGATTTCCTCGATCTCAACCAGGTAATCAATGCGGCCACAGAGGCCTGGTTCCAGGGCGCGGGCGGCCCGGCAACCGGCAAAAGAATCCTGATCGTGGAAGCCTCTGCGTTCTCGCGAGGCCTGATTCGCAGCAGTCTGGACATGGCGGGCTACCGGGTTGTGGAGGCCGCGAATGAGGACGAGGCAATTCGTGCCTTGGAGCAGCAACCCGCAGACGTCGTGGTAACGGCGCTGGACCTGCCGCACAACGGCAGTGGCACTCTGCTGGCCGCCATGCGGGCGCGTGCCGAGTGGGAACGAATTCCATTGCTCGCGCTGGCTGAATCAAACGTGCAATTGCAGGCCCCCACAACAAAGAAAGCGGGCTTCCAGGATTGCCAGGCGAAGTTTGACCGCGAAGGCATGCTCGAGTCGGTGGCGCGGCTGGCGTCGGCGCCGGCTTCCGCCGAGTTGGCAGCGGTTTGCGTGGGAGAGGGGAAATAAACAATGACCGACACCGCGATGACGAAATCCGAACAGACACAAACCAGCGGACAGTTCTCAACGTTTTATGTGGCTGACCTGTTCTTTGGCGTGGACGTACTGCGCGTGCAGGAGGTATTGCGCTTTCAGCAGATGACGCACGTGCCCAAAGCGCCCGATGTGATCGAGGGGTTAATCAATTTGCGTGGACAGATCGTAACCGCCATCGATTTGCGGCGGCGGCTCAAATTGCCGCCTCGCGCCGGGAACCAGATGCCGACCAACATGGTGGTCCGCACTGACGACGGCGCCGTGAGCCTGCTGGTCGATGAGATTGGAGACGTCCTGGACATGGACGCGGCCACATACGAACGACCGCCCGAGAACCTCGATCCAGCCGCGCGCGAAATCATCCGCGGGGTCTACAAGCTGAAGGACCGGCTGCTTCTCGTTCTCGATACGGAGCGCACGGTAGACCTCGCCGTCGGAAGGGCAGCTTAGATTCCGCAAACCGTTACGGGAAGCCATGCAGAAAGCAGGCGCCTCGCGGGATGCAAAGGAGCAATGAAATTGGCATTCACGTTTTTCTTCCGAGACCAACACATTCTGGAGCGCGTGGTGGAACACAGCCTTCCCGCTTTGGCAGGCCGCAATCATCCCCGCATCTGGGACGCCGGCGTGGCGCTGGGGCAGGAGCCCTATACATTGTCGATCCTGTTTGCTGAACGGATGGGACATTTCGCTTTCAATAATCTCCGCATCGAGGCCACGGATGTGGAAAGTACGGGCCAGTTCGCGCAGGTGATCGAGGCAGGGCTGTACCCGGGAGAAGAATTGTCGCGGCTGCCTGCGGGCATTCTCGACAAGTATTTCGAACCCGATGGCGAGAACGGGTGTTATCGCGTGATCGAAAAGGTGCGCAGACGGGTCGCTTATCAACAGCACGATCTTCTGTCATTCAAAGAAATCGGACACGGCTATTCGCTGGTGATCTGTAAGAATCTGCTGCTCCACTTTCAGCCGCAGGAACGGATCGAAGTGCTGAAGATGTTTCACAGGTCGCTCGGGCCAGGCGGATTCTTCGCTACCGAGCAGACGCAAGAGATGCCCGCGGAACTCGCACACCTGTTTGAGCGCGTGATCCCTGACGGGCAGCTGTTTCGGAAGGTGGAGAGCGACGCATGCGCAGCGTGAAGAGATGTACCGGCGGCGCGATAGGCTGTTCGCGGGCAAGCGCGAGTGAAGAATTTCAAACGCCGGTGGCGGCGTATTAACGGCAACAGGAGAACAAGGAGAAAGACAATGGCAAGACAAGGAAGCTATAACCGGGGAACCAGCCCCGAGCGCAGTTCGTCCGCCGGCGCCGCCGTATTGGAAGGCCCCGAGCATGAACCTACAACCAGAAACGGAAACGGACATCAACGCGGCGATACGTCCCGCGCAGTCGCGGCCCGAAAAGAATTCGAACCGGATGACCTGGCCGTCGACCCGGAGCGGTTTGCCGATTACGCCGGCCAGGTTGCCGCGATTCGCAAATCGCAGGCGGTGATCGAATTCAATATGGACGGCACAGTTCTGGACGCCAACGACAAGTTCCTCGGCGCCCTGGGCTATACGATCGATGAGGTCAAAGGCCGGCACCACAGCATTTTTGTGGATGAAGCATACCGGCAGAGCCCGGATTACAAGGAATTCTGGGCACGGTTGAACCGTGGCGAGTACCAGGCAGCGGAGTACAAGCGCATCGGCAAGGGCGGCAAGGAAGTCTGGATTCAGGCGTCGTACAACCCCATTCTGGACCTCAACGGCAAGCCTTTCAAGGTGGTGAAGTTTGCCACCGACATGACCGAGCAGAAGCTTGCGCTGAATGCCATGCTCGCCGATGCTGCCATGTTGACGAAGGCGGCCGTGGAAGGCAAACTTTCCACCCGCGCCGACGCCAGCAAGCACCAGGGCGAATACCGCAAGGTGGTGGAAGGCGTGAACGCCACGCTAGACGCGGTGATCGGGCCGCTGAATGTGTCGGCCGAGTACGTCGACCGCATCTCCAAGGGTGACATCCCGCCCAAGATCACCGACAGCTACAACGGCGACTTCAACGAAATCAAGAATAACCTCAACGCCTGCATCGACGCGATCAGCCGGCTGGTAGCCGACGGGGTGGGCCTCACCCAGTCGATGCGGGAAGGCAAACTCGCGGCGCGGGCAGATGCCTCCAAGCACCAGGGCGACTTCGGCAAGGTGATTGAGGGCTTCAATCTCACCTTGGACAACGTCATCAAGCCGTTGAATGTGTCGGCTGAGTATGTCGACCGCATCTCCAAGGGTGACATCCCGCCCAAGATCACCGACATCTACGTCGGCGATTTCAACGAGATCAAAAACAACCTCAACGCCTGTATCGACAACATCAAAGCGCTGGTGAACGAGACCGACCTACTCATCAAGGCATCGAGTGATGGCAAACTCGCCACGCGTGCCGACGCTGCCCGGCACCACGGCGACTACCGCCGCATTCTGGAAGGCGTCAACGAGATGCTCGACGCCATTCTGTTGCCCATCGGCGAAGGCAACCGGGTGCTGTCGCTGATCCGCGGCGGCAACCTGCGCGAAAAGGTTGAGATCGCCTGCAAGGGCGACCACGCCAAAATGAAGGACTCCATCAACGGCGTTCATGGCTGGTTGACCGAACTGATCACCTACGTCACCAAGGTTGCCAACGGCGATATGTCGGCCACCATGGTGAAGGCCTCCGATCAAGACCAGATTCACGAGTGGCTGCTCCTGCTCAAGACCAACATCAATGGCCTGATTGCCGACACCGACTTATTGGTCAAGTCGGCCGGCGAAGGGAAGCTCGGCACGCGTGCGGATGCCGCGAAGCACGTCGGCGACTATCGCAAGATCGTCGAAGGCATCAACAAGACCCTCGAGATGGTCGTCGAGCCGTTGAAAGTGACGGCGCAAAACGCGACCACTCTCGCCTCGTCATCGGAAGAACTGACGGCAGTCAGTCAGCAGATGGCGGGCAACGCAGAAGAGACTGCGACGCAAGCCAACGTGGTGTCGGCGGCCAGCGAACAGGTTTCGGCCAATGTTGCCTCGGTTGCTTCAGCCTCCGAGCAGATGCAGTCTTCCATCCGCGAGATCTCGAAGAATGCTAATGAGTCGGCGCGGGTTGCAAAGAACGCTGTCAGCGTCGCGCACTCAACCAACGAGACCGTCAAGAAACTCGGCGAGTCCAGCCAGGAAATTGGCAACGTGATCAAGGTGATTACCTCGATTGCGCAGCAGACCAATCTGCTGGCACTGAACGCCACGATCGAAGCCGCGCGCGCCGGAGAGGCGGGCAAAGGCTTCGCGGTGGTGGCCAACGAAGTGAAGGAACTGGCCAAGCAGACTGCCAAGGCCACTGAGGAGATTGGTCAGAAAATCGAAGCGATCCTGGGCGACACCAAGGGAGCTGTCAAGGCAATCGAAGAGATCAGTACGATCATCAACCAGATTAACGACATCTCCAACAGCATTGCGTCGGCCGTCGAAGAACAAACGGCGACCACCAACGAAATAGGCCACAGCGTTGCAGAAGCAGCCAAAGGGGTAGGCGACATCTCGAGAAACATCGGCGGCGTTGCCCTGGCGGCGAAGAATACTACGCAGGGCGCCAGCGATACACAGAAGGCATCGCAGGAATTGAGCCATATGGCGGCCCAGTTGCAGAAAGTCGTTTCGAGATTCACGTTCTGATCGAATCGACGGTCATGAGACGCGGCCTGGCGGACAGAATGTAATCCGCCCGGCCGCGCCTCATCGCTCAACTAAAGATTGTGGGTGAGGTGATGCCGAAAGCGCTGGTAGTAGATGACTCAAGGACCATTCGAAGGATTCTTGCGAAGACCTTGAAGGAAATTGGATTCGAGATTCTCGAAGCGGCAAACGGAAGAGAAGCTTTGGAGGTAATCGAGGCGGAGACGACAGCGGTCAATCTGATTCTGCTGGATTGGGACATGCCCGAGATGAATGGGCTGGAATTGCTCAAGCGGTTGCGCCAGGCCCCGGAATTCTCCTCAATGGTAGTCGTCATGGTGACCGCTCAGACCGAACTCGATCACATCGGGGAAGCGCTGGACGCCGGCGCCAATGAGTATGTGATGAAGCCGTTCAGCAAAGACATCCTCGTGGGAAAGATCGAACTGACCGGAATCCATCTTTGAGGAGCACCAAATGACCGCGGTGAACATGCGAATGCTGCAGCCGGGAGAGCGGATTCGAGTGCTGGTAGTGGACGACTCGGTCGTCATCCGGCGCCTGATCACGCATGCCCTGGAGGAGGATCGGGAGCTGGAGTGGTGGGCGTCGCGGCCGATGGCTCAATCGCCTTGCAGCGGATACCGCAACTCAATCCCGATGTGCTGACGCTGGACATCGAGATGCCGGAGATGGATGGCCTGGAGACGTTGCGGCGCGTTCGGCGCGCTTATCCTCATCTGCGCGTCATCATGTTCAGCACCCTCACCGAGCGCGGCGCGGCGGTGACCCTGGAAGCGTTGACACTGGGCGCCGATGACTATGTGACCAAGGCCTCGAACGAAGGGTCGCTAGACCGGTCAATGGCGCACCTGCGCGAAGAGCTGATACCAAAAATCAAACAGTTCTTCCACATGCCGGCGCAGAGGCAGAGCGCAACCATAGCAAAGACGCAGTTTGCGGGAGCGCAGTCTCTGTCGCGAGTGATGCCCGTTTGGCAAGGCGTGCGGGTGCAACCCAGGGTTGTGGTGATCGGCGTCTCGACCGGCGGCCCAACGGCGCTGGCCGCAATCTTGCCGCAGCTGCCCGCAGACTTTCAACTGCCGGTTCTGATTGTGCAGCACATGCCGCCTCTTTTCACGCGGTTGCTTGCCGAACGCCTCCACACCTCGTGCCGGCTGCCGGTTGAAGAAGCAAGCCAGGGCGCGTGCGTCAACGCCGGCAGAATCTTGATTGCCCCCGGAGACTTTCATCTGAAGGTCGGCCTCAGCGGCGGCGCAGTGCAGGTGCGTCTCGATCAATCGCCGCCACAGAATTTCTGCCGGCCTGCTGTCGATGCGCTGTTCTCTTCGATTGCAGAGGCGTACTGCGGCGCAGTGATTGCCGTCATTCTCACGGGAATGGGTCACGACGGATTGCACGGGGCCGAAATCCTCAGGGCGCGGGGAGCAAGCATCCTGGCGCAGGACGAAGCGTCAAGTGTGGTGTGGGGCATGCCTGGCGCCGTGGTGAATGCAGGCATTGCCGACCGCGTGTTGCCGCTCGATCAGATCGTGCCGGAGATATTGCGCAGGGCGGACCGAAACTAAGGTGAATTGGATGCCAAGCCAACCATTAATCGCAGAGATCCACCCGGAGAACTACAAGTTCCTTCAGGAGCATGTCTATTCCCAGGTCGGCATCGTGCTCGAAGAGAACAAGCATTATTTATTCGAAAGCCGTCTCGCACCCATCGTCCGGCAACTCGGCCTCGGCACGATTAACGACTTGTGCGCATTGCTGCAGGCGCCTTGCGCGGGCGAGGTGGGCCGCCAGGTGGTGGAGGCGATGACGACCAACGAAACCTACTTCTTCCGCGACCCCGCACAATACGATGCGATACGGACTGTCCTGCTGCCGCGACTCATCGAGGAGCGCCATCAAACGAAGAAGGTGCGGTTCTGGTCCGCTGCGGCTTCAACCGGACAGGAAGCCTACAGTCTGGCGATGATGCTCATCGCACTGGGCCTGGACAAGTGGAATGCCCAGATCCTCGGCACCGATTTTTCTTCTCAGGTTTTGGAGCGTGCCCGGTCCGGCAGGTATCAGCAGATCGAGGTGAACAGGGGTCTACCGGCGGCCTTGCTGGTGAAGCATTTCTGCCAGGTGGGCTTGGATTGGCAGCTCAGCGAAGCCGTGCGCAGCATGGTCAGCTTTGAAACGATTGACCTGCGCGCAAGCATGCGCTCGCTCGGACCCTTCGACCTGGTCTTCTGCCGCAATGTCATGATCTACTTCGACGCCAAAACCAAGAGGAACATTCTGAAGGAGCTCCACGGCACCATGTTTCGAGGAGGTTGGCTGCTGCTCGGCGGCGTTGAGACGGCCTTTGGTGTGGACGAGTGGTTTGACCGGCAAGCCGTAGGAAATGCGACTGTCTACGTCGCCCGATGACACACGCCGACATGCCGATCTTCTGGCGCGATAAGCGTCGCGAAGTCCGCTGGGAGGTCTCCTGAAAATTCCGGGCTCCTGGAGAGAGCGCGCAATTCCAGTAGACCTCCCAGACAGTGGGTGGTTTTCACTTTGATTCTTGGTTGTCGGGGCGGTTAGCGGAGCTCGAAGTTGATTCTCAGATCCAGTTCCAGCGGAACGGCCTGATCGTCAAGTGTGGCGGGGGTAAAGCGATAGTCGCGAACCGCTGCCAGCACCCGCGAATCAACCTGTGGGTTAGCCGATTTGATGACCTGCACGTTCTGTGGTTTGCCGCTTTCGTCTACCAAAAGATGCAGGAGCACGAACTGGCTCGCCAAATCTTCGGTCACAAAATCGGAAGTTGCCACGGTGATCTTCGACTCCTTGATCAGCTTCGGCGCGATCACTCCGGTGCTGATCCGGCGCGAACCCGTCGTTGCAGAAACATCGGTTGCTGGTGGGGCTGCGGCAAAAGCCGACAGCGCGTTGGTGGAACCATTGCGAGCCTCCAGCGTCGCACTCTGGCCCGGCGTTGCTGTCTGGGCGTTGAGCAGCACGGTGGAGAGAAAACAACTGGCGACAAATATAGTGCGCATGATTAGTCTCCGTTAGGTCAAGAGTGACCGCCACAAATATAGCGCGAATCGTGTACGATTGTCAATTTTTATTTTTCGTTACTTTAGTTTCAGTTGATTACGCAAAGAGAAGACACAACTCCTCACGCGATCGTCATACCTGGCGTCTCAATCCCAAATCAGAACCGCCCCCTGCTCCGTGGCACGCCTGCGCTTCTCTTCTGGCCTCGCAAAAACGCACGCTTCCTCGCAGCCCCTTCACAGCCTCTTCGCGCCGTTTCGTTACCATGAAACTCATGGCGAAATACCCGCCCGGACAAACGCTGCTCATCGACGCCGACGATACGCTGTGGGAAAACAACATCTACTTCGAGCGCGCCATCGCGGCTTTCATCGGCTATCTGAATCACCACGCCTATACGCCTGCCGAGGTGCGCAAGGCTCTCAACGACGTGGAGAGAGAAACCATCCTTTCCCATGGCTACGGGCTCACCAGCTTCACTCGTTCGCTGGTCGCGTGTTTTCAGCGCCTCAGCCCGGAGCCTCTTACCGACGGGAAACGCAACCGCATTGAGAGCTTCGCGCAATCCATCGCGGAGCAGGAAATCGAGCTGCTTCCAGGCGTCGATGAAGCTCTGACTGAGCTCGCCTCACGCCACCGCCTCATCCTCATGACCAAGGGCAATCACGCGGAACAAGCGGACAAGCTGGCCCGCTCAGGACTCGCGCCGCATTTCGCCGGAGTTGAGATCGTTGCGGAAAAGGACCCCGCCACTTATCGGGCAGTTATCGCTCGATACGAGCTTTCGCCGCACACAAGCTGGATGATCGGCAACAGCCCAAAGAGCGACATCAACCCCGCCCTTGCGGCAGGCCTGCATGCTGTTTTTCTCTTCCACAAAGACACCTGGGTACTGGAGCACGCCGAGGTAGATGCTGCGCCCGCCGGACAGCAGTTGGTCGAACTCGATTCGTTCGCTGGACTTACTGCGATTTTTTGAGCGAGTGTATCGATTCAGACCAATGCAAACCTTGTCGAATCCAGGCTCTGGACTGCTGGGCTGCCATGTCGGTTCGGGGGTCTCTTTTGTACCATGAGTTCGTCTGGACCATACTCGATTCCCATCGGGTCTATGCTATCTTTTAGCGTTGAGGTGTGCGGGATGACAATGCGGCGAACAGCGACCTCGCTGGGCTCCAGTTTCAGTACCCTCTACCCCTCTCCGCCTCGCGTACATTGGGCGGTTTTGGTGGCGACTGTCGCCGTCTCAGAAGCATTGGTATTCCGGTTCGCGCCCCATTTCATTCGCGATTTTCTCATTAACCTGGTCGCCGCGGCGTGGCCGATTTATCTCTGCGTCTGGATACGCAAAATCGATCGCAAATCCATTTCACTTTACTGGGCTCTTGCTTCCTTCATCACCGGCTTCCTCTTCTCGTGGATCTTGTGGATCGTGGTCATTTTCGAAGTAAGAGAAGAATTGCTGGCGCACTACAATCGCCGCGAAGCCATCGGCCTTCGGCTCAATTGGTTTCTGACCCTCCTCTTCTCCTTCGCCTACTTCCAATACAACCTCCGTGCAATCGCTGAAGAGAAAGAAGGCGACACCGAGGAAGTTGTCGAAGAAGCAGAGCGCTTCATCATCCCTTGACGCTGTCGCCGCCGCTCTGTTTTACTTCACTCAAAGACATGCACACCGGCACCCCGAGCACGAACTGTTCCCCGGTGATGCGTTGCGTCTTCGCGTCCGTTCCCCCCGTTCGAATTAGCAATCACAGCCTGCGCGGGGAAATAAGAGCCTGAACCAAGGGATGTAGCAAAGCAGTACACAGGCCACTACCCGCAAGTGCGGATGGTGGCTTTTCTATTCCTGTCCGTTTTTTGATCGAGGAGGTTCTCTTGGAATCCGTTACTCTTTCCAGCATTCAGACAGCGCGTGCCCGCATCGGAGAGGCGATTCACATCTCGCCCTGCCATCTCTCCCACCATCTCTCCGAGCTCACCGGCCTGCCTCTGCACCTGAAACTCGAGAACCTCCAACGCACCGGCTCCTTCAAAGAGCGGGGCGCGCTCAATAAGCTCCTGACTCTCAGTGAATCAGAGCGCAAACGTGGCGTGATCGCGGCCAGTGCCGGCAACCACGCGCAGGGAGTCGCCTTTCACGCCGCCGCGCGCGGCGTTCGCGCACAGATTGTCATGCCACTGGCCACGCCTCTCGTCAAAGTTGCCGCCACGCGCAGCTACGGCGCCGAGGTTATCCTTCACGGCGCAAGCTACGACGAGGCCTGCGATGAAGCGATGCGCCGCCGCATCGAAGAAGGCCGCACCTTCATCCATCCCTTCGACGACCCCGCGGTGATCGCCGGCCAGGGCACCATTGGCCTTGAGCTCCTCGAACAGGTTCCCGATATCGAAGCCGTTGTAGTACCCATTGGCGGCGGCGGCCTCATCAGTGGCATTGCCTGTGCACTCAAAGAGACCAATCCCAAAATCCGCGTGGTCGGCGTCGAGTCGGAGAAGTTGCCCTCCATGCTGCGGGCACGCGAGGCAGGCGCTCCCGTCACCATCGCCCCAGAAGCGACCATCGCTGACGGCATTGCGGTTCGGCGTGCCGGCGACGTGACTTTTCCCCTGGTCTCCCGCTATGTGGATGAAATCGTCACCGTCGACGACGAGGAGATCGCGAGTGCCATCCTCATGCTGCTTGAACAGGAGAAGACTCTCGCCGAAGGAGCGGGTGCCGCCGCGCTGGCCGCCGTCGTCCAATCCAAAACAAATCTGCGCCATCGCCGCACGGTCGTCCTGGTTTGCGGTGGCAATATCGACGTCACCTTGCTGGCCAAGATCATTGAGCGCGGCCTGGTCAAGGACGGCCGTCTGCTGCGCATCAGGGTCTATCTGCAAGACCGCCCCGGTGCCCTGCTCAATCTCACGCAGATCCTCGCCCGCGAGCGCGCCAACATTGTCGAAACGGTACACAACCGCGCCTACTACGGCGTCAGTCTTGGTGAAACCGTCATCGATGTCACCCTTGAAACTCGCGGCTCGACGCACATCACAGCCATCAGCCACGCCCTTCGCGAAGCCGGCTTCCGCTTCGAGCGCATTCAGTGACACAAGTCTCGGGATCAGGATCGATGTTTGCGGTCGAAGTCGGAACAAAGATCCAAGGCACTGCGTATGAAAGTATGTGCGCATTCCCTGGCTGGTGAATCGTGATCAAAAAGATCCTGAAATATCTCGCGATAGCAGTCGCTTGTCTGGTGATTGGGGTCCTTTCGTCCGCATTGCTATATCGTCAATGTCTGCGCCACAAAGTTGCTGGAGAGCGGGCCATGACCTCGCCCAACCACATCGACAGCCTTGAGCCTGTACGGATCGGCGGAATCGAACAGTGGATTCAGCTCCGCGGCCAGAACGCCGACAATCCAATTCTTCTCTTTATCCATGGCGGACCCGGAATCGCTTTCATCCCTCTGGCTAGAGACTTTCAGAGCCCTTGGGAAAAATACTTCACGGTCGTTGAATGGGACCAACGTGGAGCGGGGAAAACCTACGCGTCAAATGATAAGGAACTGATGCGCAGAACCATGAATGTGCCGCAAATGGAACAGGACACACTCGAAGTGGTGAATTATCTCCGCCATCGATTCAGGAGAGAAAAGATCTTTATCGTGGGTCATTCGTGGGGAAGCGTGCTCGGCCTCTGGTTGGCGCATGAACACCCGGAGCTCATCTATGCATATGTGGGAGTTGGGCAAGTCGTGAATATGCAGCAGAATGCAGACATTCAGTACAAGGACGCTTTGCAACAGGCTCGCACCCGCCACAATGAAAAGGCGGTCAAAGCCTTGGAGAACATTGCGCCTTATCCTGCTCCAGGCTCGGACGCTGGGAAGATGTTCATCGCAAACAAGTGGGCAGCAGAATTGCTCGGGCCGCCACCCAACGCAGCAGACTTTACAAACGTCGAGAGAATTTTGACGACAGTCGCGTCTGCTCCTGAGTACTCTCTTGCAGATGATTTTGGCTTTGTTCGTGGTCAAATGTTCTCAGGCGAGATTCTGTTTCCCGAGCTGGTAAAAGTCGATCTTGGTCGACTCGGAACCGAGTTCCGCGTACCGATCTTCTTTTTCGAAGGGAGACGCGACCCATACTGTCGTCCTTCCCTGATCCTGGAGTACATCGAAACGATCAATGCTCCGCAAAAGGAATTTGTCTGGTTTGACAATTCCGGCCATTTCCCGTTTTTTGAAGAGAAACAGAAATTTGGAGATGAATTGGTACAGCGCGTCTTGCCGCTCGCGGGTTAATCTCCACGAAAGTGCCCCTAGGGAGCTCATGTACTCACCCAAATTCAACCGCATCGCCGATCGCGCCACGCTCATCGAAGCCATGCGTTCCTACTCCTTCGCCATCCTCTTCGGTATGCAGTCCGACTCCGAATCCGTCGCAACTGCGGTCGCCACGCATCTGCCGCTGGTGGTGAAAGACGAAGGCGAACACGGCCTCATCGAGGGTCACTTTGCCCGCGCCAATCGCCATTGGCAGTCCCTCGCCGGGCGCGAGACCCTGGTCGTGTTTCCGGGTCCTCACAGCTACGTCTCGCCCACGCTCTATACCGATCCGCTCTCCGTTCCCACCTGGAACTACATCGCCGTGCATGCCTACGGCATCATGCAACTGGTTGACGATGAGCCCGGCAAGGATGCGCTGCTCAAAGGCCTGATCGCGCAGAACGAACCGGCATACGCCGAACAATGGCGCAATCTGCCCGAGGGCTTTCGACGCACGCTGCTCGCCGGCATTGTCGGATTTCGCATTCCGATTGCGCGCATCGAAGGCAAGTTCAAGCTCAGCCAAAACCGCGAGCCGCAGGAGCGCCGCAACGTCCACGATTCCCAAGCCCTCGGTACCAGCGATCAGCAGGCGCTGGCCGCATGGATGGAGCGTCTGATTCCGTAACGCATCGATGAACCGGACGAATTTACTCACTCGGCTGAAAGCGTGTAGTGTTCTAGCGTCATCAACAACCAGGTTCACGACGTTTCTCGGAGCATCACATGCGCAGGTATCTCGCTTTTCTCATTCTTTTGCCGGCGACCCTCATCGCCTATGCCGCGCCACCAGCCGCATCTCCAACATGGCAGACACGTGTTGCGCAGACGATGCCCTTGCTCGGCCACAGGAATTGGGTACTGATCGTCGATTCGGCCTATCCCCTTCAGACTTCTCCAGGAGTCGAAACCATCGAGACAAACGCCGAACAGTTGGAAGTGGTCCGCAACGTTCTCGCGCAGATTGGCGCATCGATTCACGTGCGCCCCCTCGTTTATATGGATTCCGAGCTGCCCTTTGTTCCGGACGCAGACGCTCCCGGAGCCTCGGCCTACCGCTCTCAAATCGGCACGCTTCTCCATCCCTTTCCCATCGAGTCGCGCCCGCACGACCAGATCATCGCCGACATCGCTGACGCCGGCCGGCAATTTCATGTCCTCGTTTTGAAGACCCGAATGACGATCCCTTACACCTCGGTCTTCATTCGCCTGGATTGCAAATACTGGAGCGCCGACGACGAAAAACGCATGCGCGCCCGCATGGTTGCAGCCCCACCGCCGCAAGGTCAGCCTGGAAGTGACACGCCCAACCGCTGATCCTTGCCGATGGGGACACGGTCAATGGGGTCGGGTCAATGGGGTCGCGATAGACTCGATTCTGCAACGCTGCGATTTCGCAAATACGCCGTGGAGTCTTTCCTGATGGCCAAATCTTTTCGCCGCCTCTCCCTTGTGCTGCTCGCGATCCCCTTTGTGCCGCCCGCTCGCGCACAGGCGCCAGCCACCCCACCTTCCCAGACTCAGCCTGCCAATCCCGCCGTCATCCCGATTCCCCGCTCAGGCCTCGGCTGGTGGATGGAGCGTCACGAGCAAAAACTGGGTCGCGTGCAACAGGATCATTGCGACCTGCTCTTCATCGGCGACTCCATCACCCACAACTACGACAAGCCCGGCCCGCCGGCCGACGAGTCGTTCGAGCCTACCTGGGAGTTTTTCTACGGCGCCCGCAACGCCATCAATCTTGGCTTCTCTGGCGACGAAACGGAACATGTCCTGTGGCGGCTGCAGCACGGCGAAGTCGATGGTATTCAGCCCAGGGTGACGGTGCTGCTGATTGGCACCAACAACACCAATAATCACCGCGACTGGTCGTGGCAGCAGACCCTGGAAGGCATCGAGGCGGACGTGGCCGAGATTCACGCGCGTCTGCCCGAAACCAAGGTGCTCGTGCTCGGCATCTTGCCCACTGATCTGGGCTCCGACAAGGCCGCCAACGATACCGCCATCAATGCACGGCTCGCCATCGATTACCGGCAGAGCGCCTTCGTCACAGTCCTCGATATCGGCCAGATTTACTTCAAGAACGGCAAACTGGACACGTCGCTCTTCTATGACCCGCGCCTGACGCCACCCAGGCCTGCCCTGCATCCCGATATGCATGGCCAGGCTATGATGGCCGCGGCCATCGAAACCACTCTCAGCGCGCTCCTGGGCGACACCAACCGGCTCACTTTCCATCCCAACCCGCTCGATCCGGCTTCCAGTACAGTCCCCGGCCCTTAACCTCGGTGCCTCTGCGGTTTTGTTATACTTGTAGGGTTCACCATTGCGGAGGTGGCGAAATTGGCAGACGCACCAGCTTGAGGTGCTGGCGCCCACAAGGCATAGGGGTTCAAGTCCCCTCCTCCGCACCAAAGAATTCGCGCCGGCAGCAACGCGCAGACTCAGAAAGCAGTCAAAGAAAATGCAGATTCTCTTCTATTTCGTCGTCGCCCTCCACGTGATCGTGTGCCTCTTCCTGATCGGAGTCGTTCTCCTCCAGCAAGGCCGGTCAGCCGATCTGGCAGGCGCCTTTGGAGGCCAGGGTTCGCAGACCGCCTTTGGCCCCCGCGCCGCCGCTAACGTGCTCACCCGGCTCACCACCTGGTCGGCCATTATCTTCATGTGCACCTCGCTCTCTCTGACCATCCTGTATGTGCGCGGCCAGCACGGCCACTCCGTGCTCGATGACACAAAGACTGCACCCGCGTCAGCCCCGGCCAAGCCCGGCAAGTAGGTCGCAGGCGGCGCGCATACATCAGGCAGGCCGATGCGGTCTGCCTTTTCTGCTTTTGTAAGCTCATCTGCGGCCCCCGGTCACTCTAAAATAGCTTCATGATCCTTGAGACCTTTCCCGTCGGCCCGCTGCAGTGCAACTGCACCCTTCTCGGCGATGAGGCAACCGGTGAGGCCATCGTCATCGATCCTGGCGATGAAGTGAGCCGCATTCATAGCCGCATCAATGATTTGGGGCTAAAAGTTAAACAGATTCTTGTAACCCATGCTCATATCGATCACGTTGGCGGAGCGCTCCGCCTCAAGCGCCTCACCGGTGCTCCGATTCTGCTGAATGAAAGCGACCTGCCGCTGCTGGAGATGATGGCGGCACAGGCCGCGTGGCTCGGCGTTGCACCTCCTGAGACCGCTCCGCCCGACGAAAACCTCACCGACGGCATGCGTGTCGGACTTTCCGCCTATCCCGCCCAGGTACTTCACACCCCCGGACACACCCAGGGCTCCGTCTGCCTGCATTTCGTGCCGCTCAAGATGGTGATTGCCGGCGACACATTGTTTGCCCGCAGCATCGGCCGCACTGACCTGCCAGGCGGCAACTACGGCCAGATCATCGATTCCATTCACTCCCGCCTGCTCACGCTTCCTGATGAGACCCGCGTAATTCCCGGCCATGGCCCCGCGACCACGATCGGCGAGGAGCGTCGCGCGAATCCATTTCTGCATCCGTAATAAACACGAGTAATATGGACATAAATTATTTGTATACAATTACTTAATCTGATTAGTTAAAGCAGAACTTAAAGCGAAACTACATTTTTGTTACCACCTTGATGCGTTCCCAAAAAGGCAACAAGTTGGGTTACTCCCGTGCTGAATTCGCGCTCCGCTGCGAGCAGGCTGGTCACCAACCAACCCGATTCCTCCATCCCGAAAAAGTAGCCGGGATGCACCCAAACGCCGCGCTCCAACAACTGCAGCGCCGTCTTCTCGTCCGGCTGCACCGCCGGAATCCGCAGCATGGCATACCAGCCGCCCTCCACCTCCAGCCGCCGGATCGCCTGCTGCCCGGCAAGTTGCCGATCCAGTTCCACCAGGTTGGCAGCCACGCGCGTCCGAATCTGCTTTTGGATTGCCTCCCTGCCTTCCAGCCACCGCGGTAGCGCCCACTGCGTCGGAGCGTTCATCGATAAGAATGTATCCGCAACCACTTCCAGCCGCTCCAGGGCCAGGGAGCGCTCCGGTCCGGTCGCAACGATCCAGGCCGCCTTCATTTGGGGCAGGCCGGCAATCTTGCTCAGGCCGCTGACCACGAAGACCGGCACCCCCTCCAGCCCCGTCGCAAAACTCGCCGGCACCTTGCCAAACCCATAATCCAGGAACACCTCGTCCACGATCAGCGAAAGTCCGAACTCGCGGCACAGCCGCGCCAGCTCTTCCGCTTCCCACGCTTTCGTAAAGTGCCCGGTTGGGTTGTTGGGATGCACCAGCACAATCGCCCGAGTGGCCCGTGTAATCGCCCGGCGAAACCCCTCTGGATCGATCTGCCACCCGTAGTCATAAACCAGCGGCGCAGCCTTCAATCGCACATCATCCAGCCCTGCCAGGAAGTCAAACAGAGGATATCCCGGCTGCGGCACAAGGACCTCGTCTCCCGGATCGCAGAGCAGGCGAAACAGAAAACTGTAAGCCTCACTGGTGCTCGTGGTCAGCACAACCTGCTCGCGCGCAACTACGACCTCATGCACGGCATAGTAGGCACAAACCGCCTCGCGCGCCGCCGGGAGTCCCCGCGGCTGCGGATCGTAATCGAGAGCCCGCCCGTCACCCAGTGCCGCCAAAATCCCAGGGTCGTATTGAAAGCCGCATCGGGTCGGATTCGACGCGGTCAGGTCGGCAATCGGCAACCCCGCCTGCACACGCCGGCGATATGCCTTCGCCAGTTCGCTCTCCTCCGTATTCCAGTTCGTTCGTTGCGAAAATCGCATTTCTCTCCCGCCAAAATGTCCCTGCGAGTCAGCCCCCACGCAATGGGTCATGCACAATAGATACAGGCGTCCCACTCCACCATACACGGGCGTCCAATGGAGGCAATTTGGCTCTGCGCGCAGTCATCTTCGATTACGGAATGGTTTTAACGGGACAGCCCGATCAGGAAGCGCACGCCGCCATGGTTCGCCTCACCGGCCTCCCCGTGGATCGTTTCGAGAGCCTCTACTGGGCCGACCGCCACGCTTACGACGAAGGCAAGCTCACCGGCATCATGTTCTGGCAAAACATTGTGCGCGACGGCAAGCTGAACCTGGGTCAGGCTGAAATCGAAGAGCTGAACCGCCACGACGCCCGCATGTGGACCACCCAGAATCCCGCCATGCTCGCGTGGCAACTAGAGCTCAAGCAGCACGGCATTCTCACCGCCATCCTCTCCAACATGGGTGACTCCGTGCTCGCCAATATGAAGCGCGAATTTGACTGGCTGCCCCGCTTCGACGTGCTCGTCTGGAGCTACCAGCTCCACATGGCCAAGCCCGATCCCGCCATCTATCTCCACACCCTGCAAAAGCTCGGCACCCGCCCCGACGAAACCCTCTTCATCGACGACAAGCAGGTCAACATCGACGCCGCGCGCGATCTCGGCATGCCGGCAATCCTGTTCTCTACCGTCGAGCGCTTGCGTCTCGACCTCATCGCCGCAGGCCTCGACGCGGAACTCCCACTTCCCGCCTGAATCCGGCCCCGTTTCCCGCGCTTTCCTTCCATCTTGCAGCACAGCGGAACCATGGCCGCGTGGATTACACTTGCTTGCCATCGGCATTGCATTGAGAACTCAAGCGTTGAATAGCGGCTGCATGCCACATGCTTCAGCGAGTCCCAGCGATTGCTGAATCGGTACCAACAAGGGTCAGGGAGCCAAAGTGAAGTCCTTCAATTCAGGATCATCAGGATTTGCATGGTGCGCGCTCAAGTGCGCCGTGCTGGGTACCGCAGCTTTCGCGTTAGGCGCAACTCTTGCGCTGGCGCAAACTGTGCCGGTAGTTACAGGCGACGCCCGGGTCGACAAGCTGCTCAGCCAGATGACGCTCCAAGAAAAACTCACGCTCGTCCACGGCGCACAGGAAGACCAGGCCGTCTATCAGGGACAGGCGGGCTATCTCGCCGGCGTTCCGCGTCTCGGCATTCCGGGTCTCCGCTACGCCGATGGCCCTCCCGGCGTGCTCACCCGCCATCCTTCGCAAGGTGAAACGGCCACCATGGGCGTTGCCGCTACCTTCAGCCTACGTGATGCCGAGTTGAACGGCGTGGTCATCGGACGCGAAGCCCGCGCCCTTGGCATCGATGTCGCGCTGCAGCCCTTCGTCAACATCGATCGCGACCTTGAGTTCGGGCGCGGCTACAACACCTTTGGCGAAGATCCCTACCTCACCGGCCAAATCGGCGCTGCGGAAATCAAGGGCATTCAGGCGCAGCACGTCATGTCCCAGGTCAAACACTACGTCGCCTACGACTCCAACAGCGGCAGCACCGTCGTCGATGACCAGACCCTGCACGAGGTCTACGTCGCCCCCTTCGATGCCGCCGTCAAGGCCGGTGTCTCTTCCATCATGTGCTCGTACAACCGCATTAACGGAACCTTTGCTTGCGGCAATCCCGACACGCTGACGAAGATCCTGCGCGATCAAATCGGGTTCAAGGGCTTCGTCACCTCTGACTGGGGCGCCACGCACGCGGTCAACTTCATCAACGCCGGTCTCGACATGGAGATGCCCGGCGAGCCGCCCAAGAAAGGCGGTGGCTTCTCCATTCCCTCTTTCTTTGACTCGATGCCCGTACCTCCGCCTCCGCCGCCACACGCGATGGAAGACATGATGGCTATGTTCGGCAGTCACATCCCTGAAGAGCCGGCTCCGACCCGCGAAGGCGCTGGCGACTTCGGCGTCAAGCTCAACCCTGAAAAGATGCCCCAGGCGCTCAAAGACGGAACCGTCAACGAAGCCGCCGTCACCCGCGCCGCCGGCCGCGTGCTGTATGAAATCGTCAGCTTCGGCTACATGGACGGCATGCAGAAGCACGACGTGACTGCCCAGGACATCGACGCCAACGCTAGAGTCATTGAGAAGACGGGTGAAGATGCCGCCGTGCTCCTCAAGAATGAAGGCGGCGCCCTGCCCCTCAAGCCCTCCGACCTTGATTCGGTCGTCCTCATCGGCCCCACAGCGGGCCAGGTTGACTCCATTGGTATCAACGGCGAGCGCTCTGTTGGGTTGCCGTGGCGCCAGGTAGGCCCGCTCGCCGCAATGAAACAAATCTCCGGCAACTCCGATATCCAGTTCGCCGTGAACGACGACATGACCGGGTCAACGGTCCCCGCCAGCGCACTGAGCCACGACGGACAGCCCGGCCTGGAGCGCACCGGTGCAGGCAACGCGCAAACTGACGCGCAGCTCAACTTCACCGGCGAAAATGCTCTGCCTCCCAACTCGACCGTCACATGGAAAGGCACTCTCACGCCGCCGCATGACGGCGAATATTGGATCTACCTCCAGGCGCTCGGCACCAACGCCACCATCTCGATCGACGGCAAGCGACTGGCCGCCACCGGTGCCTTCCAGGGCGGCGTCCACGGCGACATCCTGCAGGCCAACCAGGACAACGTGGTCCCCACTCCCGACGGCCTCGACAACGTGCGCCGCGCCGTTCAGCTCAACGCCGGTGCGCACGCCATCGAAATCAAGACCAGCCCCGACTCGTCGAACTCGCCTGTCCAGGTGCGCCTCAACTGGTACACCCCCGAGCAGCGCCAGTCCGACCACGACGCTGCCATTGCCGCCGCAAAGAATGCCAAGGTGGCCGTGGTCTTCCTCTGGACGCGTCTCGAGCCTGTGTTCGGCCTGCCCGGCGACCAGGACAAACTCGTTGACGAGGTCGCTGCCGTCAACCCCAACACCATCGTCGTTCTCAACACCAGCCAGCCTGTCGCGCTGCACTGGATCGACAAGGTCAAAGCGGTTCTGGAAATGTGGTGGCCGGGCGATGAAGGCGGCATGTCCACGGCCAACCTGCTGCTGGGCAAGACAAGTCCCGCAGGCCGCCTGCCCATTACCTGGGGCAAGAGCCTTGCCGACTACCCCGCCACCGATCCCAAGCATCCCGAGCGCTCGCTTAAGGGAGTCGACGGCAAAACCACTTACAGCGAAGGCGTCAACGTTGGCTACCGCTGGTTCGACAAGGAAAAGATCGATCCCCTCTTTGCCTTTGGTCACGGCCTCAGCTACACCACCTTCGACTATTCCAACCTCAAGGTCGAAAGAGCTTCCGATGGCGGCCTCTACGTTCTGGTCAGCATCAAGAACACTGGTACCTTGGCCGGCGACGAAGTCCCGCAAGCCTACCTCGGTGCACCCGCCGACATTCCCGCGGGAGTCCAGTTCCCGGTGCGCGCTCTGGTCGCCTTCGACCGCGTTCACCTCGATCCGGGCGTAACCCGGACCGTCACTCTCCACGTCCCGCTGCGCCAGTTGCAGCACTGGTCCACCGCCGATACCAAGTGGGTCACCGCAACCGGCAAGCGCACCCTCAGCGTCGGCGCCTCCTCGCGCGACCTCCGCCTCAACGAAACCGTCGAGTCATTCTAAACACGTACCGACATTGGGTGCCCCCCTTCCTTCCGCGCCTTATGCGGAAGGGTGGGACTCCATCCATAGCCCGCACGCGACAATGCCGGAGCGCATGCTCCGGCATTGTCGTCTGACCCCTGTTCACTGACCACTGCTCACTGTTCCCTGATCCCTGACCCCTGCCTTTAAGACGCCATCCCCAGTCCCACCAGGTTGGCCGCCGCGATAATCACCAGCATGCCCGCCCACAGCAGCCGCAAGGGCCTGCCGCCGACGCCCTTCCACTCGCCCAGTGCCAGCCCGACAATTCCGCCGCACAATACGTAGATACTCATATGGAGCATCCAGTTCACAAACGATAAATGTTGCGGAATATTCGCCGCTCCCCATGCATAGAAGAAGAATTGCAAATACCACATGATCCCGCCCGTCGCGGCGAGCACTCCATTCTTCATCAGCGTCTCTCGCGGCTGACCCAGATCGGCGCGCAGCGAAAGCCTCTTGAGCGCCGCCAGCCGGATAAAGCAATAGCTCAGGTTGATCACCGCTCCACCGCCCATGATGATCACGTAGCTCGGCAGCGCCGCATACAGCGGATTCACACCAAGGTGCAGCGCCGCGGCCTCCATCGGCTTCGCCGCGTCAATAGCAAACGACATGCCCGACGAAAAAATCCCGCACATCACCGCCAGCAACAGTCCAAGCGTCAAATTGAATTCCTGAAGCTCGCCCTGCAGTTGCACCTCTTTTTGATGCCCGGCATAGGAGACAATCGACACTCCGATCAGCGCGACCAGGATGCCCGCCATCGTCAGCAATCCACCCCTCGTCGTGAAAAGCATCGCTGCCTGACCGTGCATGAGCGGCGGCACCAGCGTGCCCACAATGAGAGTCACACCGATGGCGACGCCTATCCCGAGCGACATGCCAAGGTGCCGCATGGTCAGGCCGTAACTCACGTTGCCCACGCCCCACATGGCGCCAAAGAGCGCCACCTTCAACAGCAGGTGCGGACCCATCGACGCATAGAACACGTGAAAATCGGGCAGCAGAATGAGACTCACGCTGATCGGCAGCAGAATCCACGAGAAGAGGCCCGCCACTGCCCACGTCGTCTCCCACGACCACTTCTTCACCTTCTCAATCGGCGCATAAAACGATGCCGCCATTCCCGCCCCAATCACGTGCCACCCAATCCCCGCGATGATCGACATGCTTTCTCCTTATCTCCCGTTCCCCGCGCACGCGATCCTCGCAGGTCCCTGCTCGATCCGCTTATCTAAACCTCGTCCCCTTACTTCAATTCGACTGAAAAACGGTAACTCCCCGCCTCTAACTCGTAGCCGCTCTTCCCATCCAGAGTTACTGGCTTGGCTAACTTGCTTTCAGCCAATGGCGTTCCGCCCAACTTGTACTGAGAGGCGCTCTCCACGCTCAGCCACCCCGTTGTGTTCGCCGGAATGGTCACGCTCCAATCCGCCGCTGTTCCCTTCAGGGTCCAGCTTGACTTGATCAACCCATAACTCGAGGGGTAACTGAAATTCAGGCTGCCCAACCGCGCATCGAATACCGGCTGCAGCACAACGGTGTGGAAGCCCGCATCCAGCGGAGTCGCGTCCACTCCCGCCGCATAGCGATAGATCCAGTCGGCCACCGCACCATACGCGTAGTGGTTATACGAATTCATGCTCGGATCGCCCATCATCTGGTCGCCGTTCCACCGCTCCCACGTGGTCGTCGCCCCATGCTCCACCAGGTAACCCCATGAAGGATACGCAGTGTTCAAGAGCAATTTGTAAGCAAGATCCGCATGCCCCGTCTTTGTCAGTTCCTCGAGTAGATAGGGAGTTCCCAAGAAACCCGTGGACAGGAGCCCGTGATTGCCTTCAATCTTGGCTACAAGTTTCGCGGCGACGGCCGCGCGCTGCTCTTCCGGCACGAGATTCATATGCAGCGTTAACACGTACCCCGTCTGCGTGTCGCCGCCCTTGCTCTTCGCATCGGGATTGTTGATCTGCCCAAACGCTGAAGGGCTATTGTCCGCACCGGCAACGTATCCGTCGTCGTGCACAAACTGCTTCGCAAACGCGGCGCGAATCTTCTCAAACTGCTCCGCATATTTTTGCTCGTCTGCTGAGCGGCCCGTAGCATGGGCCATCTCGCGCATCAACGTCACGTTGTATGCCCATGAGGCCGTAGCAATCAGGGTCTGGTCTGTCTTGCCTTCCGGCGAAAGCCAGTCGCCAAACGGAGTTCCCGATAAGTTCTTCCACAATCCATCGGGATTGGCCGCCTCGATCGCCGCGAGATACTTCTCCATCGCTTCCCAGTTCTGGTCGACGACCTTGGTATCGCCGTTCTGCAGCCATGAGGTCCACGGAATAATCACCCCCGCGTCGCTCCATCCGGCCCCAGTGCCCATGTTTTCCTTGGCCGTGCCCGGCGCATAGATTCCGTAGATCGGCGTTCCTGCCTGCGTCCCACGTATATCGGCCGTATACTTGCGCGTGAACGCCGCGAGATTCATGTTGTAACTCGCCGTACGCCAGAAGACCTGTGCATCGGCCATCCATCCCAGCCGCTCGTCGCGCTGCGGGCAATCCGTCGGCACGCTCATGAAATTCGCGCGCTGACCCCACACGATGTTGCTCCACAGCTTGTTGATGATCTGGTTGCCCGCTGATAGCTTTGCGGCAAACGGCGCATCCGTGTGGAACACCACCGCCGTCACAGCGTCTTTGCCCGGCGCCGTAGGAAGCCCCGTCAGTTCCGCGTAGCGATAGCCATGATAGGTAAACTGCGGCGTAAACTCCTCCACGCCTTTGCCGCTCAGCGTGAAGTAATCCGTCACCTTCGCCGTACGCATGTTATCCAGGTAGACCGTTCCGTCCGCGTTCAGAATCTCCGCAAACCGCAGCCGCACCTTCGTGCCCGCGGGCCCCTCCACGCGGACGCGCTCCACGCCTGCCTGGTTCTGCCCGAAGTCGTATACATACACGCCCGGCTTTGGTTGCGTCAGCGCCACCGCCGCCAACGTCCGCTCCACGCGAATCGGCGGATACTGCTGCGACTCGATCGCCGCCGGCTTGGGCTCAATCGCGATCACGCTCTTCCATTTGCTCGCATCGAATTGCGCCGTATCCCACCCAGGCTGACTGCGCCGCGCGTCCTGGCTTTCGCCGTCGTACAACTCCGAGTGCAGAATGTACGACGTATCAGCCATCCAATCGTCGCCCGTCGTCACCCATTCCACGCTGCCGTCCAGGTGCTCAATGCGCAATTGCGCCCGAAGCGCCGGGGGCGTGTCACCATAGTTATTCGGCTGCTGGAACCACTCCAGCGGCGTCTCATACCATCCCGGCGCCAGCAGCGCGCCAATCGCATTCTTCCCGTTCGCCACCAGCGCGGTCACGTCGTAGGTCTGGTACATCACGCGCTCGCGATAGTCCGTCCATCCCGGCGCCATCACGTCTTCGCTCACGCGCTTGCCATTGAGGAAAATCTCATAAGTGCCCAATGCCGTCGAATAAAGCCGCGCCGACTTCACCGGACTGTTCACCGCAAACGCGTGCCGCAGTGACTTCACCGAGTCGGGAATCCAGGGATGTCCCAGCGGAGCAGCGTCCGATCCGGAATTCGGTGCCCACTCAAGCGCCGCCTTCCAGCCCGCGTCGTCAAAGCCCTTCTGCTGCCACCCTTCCGCCGCATGAATCGCGCTCTTAAACGAGGTGTCGCTCGCAAAGGCCGCCGTGGTTCCGTCTGCGTACTCCACCACCAGCGTCGCAATCAACGGCGGAGCGTCCTCGATCGACATCCCATTGGGATTGTCAAGGTAATGCACCGCCTCAATGGCGATCGCGTTGGCGCCGCTGCCGAGCTTGCTGGTTACGTCCGCACTCACAAACTTCTTCCACGGCATCTGCTTGTAAGGCGGAAACGGATTCGCCGTGAGTACCCGCGCCCCATTCACCCACGCCGATACGGTGTCCTGTCCCGTCGCATACAAGGTTGCATGGCGCACCGGCTTTTCCAGGTTGACCGTGGCTCGGTAGGCAAGCTGCTGCGTTGCCCCCTTCTCCGCCGCCAGCGCCTTCGCATCCGGGCTCGTGATCCACATGGCCGGCGCATTCCGTACCGCGGCCTCTTCCGCCGTCTCGTAACCGATCCATCCTGCATGCCATGCATCTTGACTGAGCAGTCCCGTCTCCCACCACCCAATCTCGCTCTCCGGATACGCCTTCCCTGCCGCGTCCCACACCTCCACCCGCCAGAAGTAGCGCTTGCTCGGCTCGACCGCAGGGCCGCCGTACTTCACATTCAGCGACTGCGCTCCTTCAATGCGCCCGCTGTCCCATACGTCGGCGTGGCCCTTCTGCAGCTGGTCCTCGCTCGAGGCCACCTGGACCTCGTAGGCCGTCTGCTTCGCTCCTCGTGCCGGGTCCTGCAATTGCCATGAGAAGAGCGGCGCTGGATCGTCCATTCCAAGAGGCGTCTTCAGATTGTCCACGCGCAGTTCGACCGGCCCTGCCGCCGCCCGTGCCGCCATCGTCGCCATCGCCGACACCATCAACATCAGTCCACACGCAATCTTTTTGACACCGTGCCCCATGGCCTTCTCCCTTATTTCAGTTCGATTGAACCTGCCCATTGTCCAGCATGAATCCACCTTTGCGGAACCCGCGGCATTTCCTGAAAATTGCAAAAAGATGCTGCGCCATCCAGGCCCGGTTCACAAGCATCCGACCCGCCTGCCCGCGCGCGGAACAATGGCCCAATTTTGCTCGATGCTTTTCCCAAATGAAAAAGTTTCAGGCTAGAACCTTATGCAAGCCCCCATGGCTTTGTCAAAGGCAGCTCGCTCCCTCGCATCGGCCGCTCGCGCATTCTCACAATCCGCTGCCCGTTCGCCCGTTACACTCTATCCATGGGCCCCCGCCTCTTTGTCGCCACCACCAGTCAGGGCAAGCTGCGCGACTTCCGTGCTGCCGCCGAGGCCTATTCAGTCGTTCTCGACCTCGTGCCCGGCCTCGACTCGATTCCAGTCCCCGAAGAGGATGGTGCTACCTTTGCCGCCAACGCCATGATCAAGGCCGCCCATTACTCCCGCTACGTTCCCGGCGAGTTGGTCCTGGCCGACGACTCGGGCCTCGAAGTAGACGCCCTGGGCGGTGCTCCAGGCGTGCGCTCCGCCCGCTTTGCCGCTGACGCCGGCCTCGTCGATTCGCCCGACGCCAATGACAACACCGACGTGTGGAATAACATGCTGCTCCTGCAGCGCCTTGCTTCTGTTCCCGCGCCGAAGCGGACGGCTCGCTATCGCTGCGTCCTGGTCGCCGCGCGCGACGGTCATCTCATCCAGACCGCCGAAGGCACCGTCGAAGGGCTCATCCTTGAAGCCCCGCGCGGCACTGGCGGCTTTGGCTACGATCCGCTCTTCTATTTGCCTGAGATTGACCGCAGCATGGCCGAACTGGATCTCGAAGCCAAGCTTTCGCTCAGCCACCGGGGGCGCGCGCTCGAGGGTCTTTTGCCCATGCTTCACGTCTGAAACCTGCGGGGCCAAGGCCTGATCAGCAATCCAAATCATCCGGCTGCTATTCGATTGCCTTGTACAGCGCTGACCGAATCGCAATTCAAAATCGTTGAAATGTAAGGCTGAAGATCCTTTTCGGCTTGGTTTCTCGAAGTGTGGGAGGCTCGGGGGCTGCGCCGTCTTAAATACCGCTGCTCGCCTTGACGCATGTGATACGCGACACGAATAATGCTATAGGTACTCGCTGAAAAAGCCTCTTCTGCTCAAGGCGATAAGCCTCGACCCACAGCCTCTTAGGAGCCGCAACTCGCATGGCAACTGCTCAACATCCTTCCACGCCCACCCTGCATCCGGGCGTCCAGCCGCTGCGCGCCGGGCAGGGACACTCCTTCTTCTGGCACAAGCTGCACTCGCTGTTGGGCGTTATTCCCATCGGAGCCTTCCTGCTCGAGCATCTTCTGTCGAACTTCGAGGCGCTCAAAGGGCCGGCTGCTTACGGAGCGCAGGTCAAGTTCCTCAACAGCTTACCCCTGGTGCGCGTGCTTGAGTGGGTGTTCATCTTCCTGCCCATCCTCTATCACGGCATCTACGGTGTATACATCTGGCTGCGCGGCAAATCCAACGTGATCTATTACCCCTGGGCCGGCAACTGGATGTACGTGGCTCAGCGCTATACCGGCCTCATCGCCTTCGCCTACATCGTGCAGCATGTTCTCCGCCAGCGCTTCATGGGTATCAGCCTGCCGGAGCACCCCTACGCCGCCTTCGCCAAGGTACAGCATGAGCTCGCGAGTCCATGGATGCTCGCTATCTACGTCATCGCCATGATTGCAGTCTGCTGGCACTTCGCCTATGGCATCTGGCTCTTTGCCGCCAAGTGGGGCATCACTCCCGGAGCCACCGCCCGCAAGCGCTTCGGCTATGTCTGCGCCGCGCTCGGCATCCTGCTCGCGTTCATGGGCATCGCCAGCATATGGGCCTTCGTTGGAGGCAAGTACCCTAATGCATAGGACAATCCGGCGCCTGCCGTCTCGCAACGCATTGCGCCGGCTCACTCTGGAGATTTCTTGATCTGAAACGCTCTTGGCTGGGTGCCCCAGGTCGCGTCCACCGCGGCGAAAGACCTGGGAAAGCACGAATGAAAGGACTCGATACTCAATGGCATCACCCCGCATCATCGTGGTTGGCGGAGGCCTCGCCGGGCTCGCAGCCGTTATCAAGATCGCCGAAGCAGGCGGCACCGTAGACCTCTTTTCCATCGTCCCGGTCAAGCGCTCCCACTCGGTCTGCGCGCAGGGCGGCATCAACGCCGCCAAAAACCTGAAGGGCGAAGGCGACACCACGTGGAAGCACTTCGACGACACCATCTACGGCGGTGACTTCCTCGCCAACCAGACGCCCGTCAAAGCCATGTGCGAAGCAGCCCCCGGCATCATCGACCTGCTTGACCGCATGGGCGTACCTTTCAATCGCACCCCTGAAGGGCTACTCGACTTCCGCCGCTTTGGCGGCACTCTCTACAACCGCACCGCCTTTGCCGGAGCCACCACCGGCCAGCAATTGCTTTACGCCCTCGACGAGCAGGTCCGCCGCCACGAGTCCGACGGCAAAGTGACGAAGTATGAAGGCTGGGAATTTCTCTCTGCAGTGATCGACTCGAACGGCCACGCCCGCGGCATCACGGCCCTCGACCTGCGCACCATGGAACTCCGCTCCTTCCCCGCCGACGCCGTCATCCTCGCAACCGGTGGCATCGGCGCCATATTCGGCAAGAGCACCAACTCCGTCGTGTGCACCGGCTCTGCGCAGTCAGCCATCTTTCAGCAGGGCGCCTTTTACGCCAATGGCGAATTCATCCAGGTTCACCCCACCTCCATCCCCGGCGAGGACAAGCTGCGCCTCATGTCCGAGTCGGCTCGCGGCGAGGGCGGCCGCGTCTGGGTGCCGCGCACCGTCGGCGACAAACGCCCCTTCAAGCAGATTCCCGAGTCAGAGCGCTGGTACTTTCTTGAGGAGTGGTATCCCAAGTACGGCAACCTTGTTCCTCGCGACGTGGCCACCCGCGCCATTCACCGTGTCGTCTACGAGTACCACCTCGGCATCGACGATCAGCCCATGGTCTACCTCGACCTGACCCACATCGACCGCGCCACGCTGGACCGCAAGCTCGGTGGCATCCTCGACATTTATGAGAAGTTCGTGGGCGACGATCCGCACGACGTGCCAATGAAGATCTTTCCCGGTATGCATTACACGATGGGCGGCCTCTGGGTCGACTTCAACCAGATGACCAACATCCCCGGCATCTTTGCGTGCGGCGAGTGCGAATACCAGTACCACGGCGCCAATCGCCTCGGCGCCAACTCTCTCGTCAGTTGCATCTTCGGCGGATTTCAGGCCGGACCCAACGCGCTCAACTACGCCAAGAACGTTCCCGCCATTGAGGGCGATGGCGGACATGCTGCTGAGATCGCCCGCCAGGCCGCGATCAACAACAAGCTGCTCAATAACCAGGGAACAGAAAACCCATTCAGGCTTTGGCGGGAACTCGGCGCAACCATGACCAAGCACGCCACCGTCATTCGCTACAACGACGGACTCAAACAGGCCGATGAAAAAATCGTCGAACTGCTCGAGCGCTATAAGCAGGTGAACCTGAGCGACAAGAGCCAGTGGGCCAACACCAGCTTCGCCTTTGCCCGGCAGCTTTACAACATGCTGCAGATTTCGCGCGTGGTTGCCCAGGGCGCGATGATGCGGGATGAGTCACGCGG